>Ga0306920_100000134_pt1 | contig 86235 bp, 79 predicted proteins | sample flu12Cox44000170_FD_204666 | JGI IMG/M metagenome (GOLD analysis project Ga0306920, IMG submission 204666) | Lab enrichment of tropical soil microbial communities from Luquillo Experimental Forest, Puerto Rico - flux4day.12C.oxic.44.000.170 (v2)... | ecosystem: Environmental > Terrestrial >...
CCAGATGCGCGCGGCGCTTCGCCATCATGACGAGCTCGGCCGCCTCGCCGCCGAACTGGCTGTCGTTGATCGGGACATCGCGGAGCAGACGCTCGGCGATGAGAGCGTCCGCCGGTTGATGACCATCGGCGGCGTGGACGCAGTCGTAGCCTTCAGCGTCTTGGCCGCCATCGGCGATATCACGAGGTTTTCGTCCCCGCAGAAGTTGGTGAGCTACCTCGGGCTCAATCCCTCGGTCCACCAGTCGGGAGACCATCCCGCGTTCCATGGACATATCACGCACCAAGGGCGAGGCCACGCACGCGGCATGCTTGTGGAAGCCGCCTGGTCACTGGCTCCCAGCCCAGGCCCGCTGAGCGCATTCTTTCATCGCGTCAGCATCAAGCGAGGAAAGCAAGTTGCAGCCGTGGCCACGGCGCGCAAGCTGGCTGTGCTGATATGGCACATGCTGACGAAGCAGCAGGATTACACATGGACAAGGCCGGCGCTCCTGCAATTCAAGCTGCGCAAGCTTGAGCTCACTGCTGGGCGCCCGTCGCGCCGTGGAGGGAAGACGCCTGGGCCGGCTCGCGACTACAGCCTGAAGGCGGTTCGCGACCAAGAGCGCGCTTGGCTCTCCCAGGCAGAGGCGGAGTACCGACGCTTCGTCGCTCAGTGGAAGGACCGGCCGCCTGGGCGGGCGGTCGCCCGTACAGCAAAAGGGACATAGCGAAAATTCTTGTCGAATACATCCGTGTCGATGGGCAATGCTGGATCGCCCAGGTATCGCGTGAGCGCGCCCCAGCGATGAAGACTGTAGTCCATCGCCTTTGCCGTTGCCGTGCCGTTGGGCACCTTGGCCCGGAATTCCACGAGCCATGCGTGCAGCGCCTGGGCAATCGGCGCTGCTCGCGTTCGTCGCTCTCGCAATCGCTCGCCTGGCGGCAGGAGCTTCACCTCGCGCTCGATGCCGTACAGCTCGCCCATCATGTCGATGGCGGTGGCTGCCAGTGTGCTCTTGTTGGCCAGGTGCAGCTCCACGAACTTGCGGCGCGCGTGCGCCATGCAGCCCACCTCGGTGATGCCGCCGTTTAGGAACATCGCCTTGTAGCCGCTGTAGTCGTCGCAGACGAGGCTGCCCTTCCAAGCCTTGTCTGTGCCGTGGTTGAGGAACGTGCGCGGGTGCTCGCCGGATCGGCTCTCAGTGAAGTCGTAGACGACCGCGCGCATTGTCTCGAAGGCGCCGCTGGCGTACGCCCAAAGGTAGGCGCGGTGCGTCTTGCCTGTGCCGGGCGCCAGCATTGCGACGGGCGTCTCATCGGCGTGCAGCACGGGCAGTGCGAGCAGCTCGGCCCTCATGGCGTCCACCAATGGCTGCAGTCGCACGCCACACGCGCCTACCCAGGCTGCGAGCGTCGAGCGCGGAATCGCCAGGCCCGCACGCTCGAAGATCGCCTCCTGGCGATACAGCGGCAGGTGGTCCGAGTGCTTGGCGACGAGCACGTGCGCCAGCAGCCCCGAGGTCGGTAGGCCCTTGTCAATGATCTCGGCCGGTACGGGCGCCTGCGTCAGCGTGCGGCACTTCGCGCACGCCCACTTGCCTCGTACATGCCGCTCCACGGTGAAGCTGCCCGGCATGTAGTCGAGCTTCTCACTCACGTCTTCGCCGATGCGAGTCATCTGGCAACCGCAGAGGCACGTCGTGTCCGCTGGCTCATGATGCCGATCCACGCGAGGCAGATGCGGCGGCAGAGCCGCGCGCTTCGGGCGCTCGCCGGCCGGCTCCTCGCCCTTTCGCTTGGCCTTCAACAGTTCGGCCAGCTGCGCCTCCAGAGCTGCAAGGTCGGCGTCCACGGCCTCGTCGAACAGCGCCTTCTGCTCAGCGTCGAGTTGCTCACTCTTCTTGCCGAACTTCACGCGCCGCAGCTGCGCCATCTCAAAGGTCAACTTCTCGATCTTGGCGTCGCGCCACTCGATCTCATGGCGGTCGTGAGCCAGATGGGCCAGCACCTTCGCCCCGATGTGCCCGAGCCCCGCCGCTTCGAGCGAGGCGAGGTCTTCGGCGCTGAGGGGGACAGCCATTGCCATGCGGACAGTGTCGCGCGAGGCCGCGTCGCGCGCATCAGCGCGAGCACCGATTGCCCTACAGCAGCCGGATCGCGCCGTCGTCCTCGATGCGCTGCCATGGAAGGCCCAGCACTAGCGCCTGCAACTGTGGCATCGTGACGCCGATCTGCTCGGAGGCGACTTCGCGCGGCCACACGAACCGGCCCTGGTGCAGCCGGCGCGCGGCCAGCCAAACGCCGATCCCATCGTGCACCAGCACCTTCATCCGCGTCGCGCTGAGGTTGGCGAACAAGTAGGCATGATGCGGCTTCGCGCCGCCGAAGACCTGCACCACGCGGGCCAGCGCGGTCTCCGTACCCGCGCGCATGTCCAGTGGCGTCGTCGCGAGCCACACAGCATCGATGCGGATCAACGCAGGATCTCTCGCAGCCAGGCTGCGCATGCGTCGGCGGCGTTGACCGGCCACGTCACCGCGATGATCGTCGACCCGCGCTGGAGCTCGATGCGGATCGGCTCGGTCGGCAGCGTCGGCGCAGTCGGCATTGGCAACGCGATGAAGCCAACCGGTTCGGCGTCCGACATCGGCGTCACCGCGGCTGGCGACGCTGCGGCCTGCACCCAGCGACGCAGCAGATTGGCGTTGATGCCGTTGGCCATTGCGACTGACGCAACGGACACGCCGGGCTGCTTGCATGACTTCACTGCCTGGGCCTTGAACTCTTCGCTGTGAATTCGGCGGCGGCGCCTTGGCGCTTCTCTATCCATGGTGTACACGTGTCCACTAAGTCCTTGGTGGACACGAGCATCCTAGGCAGCGGTCAGCGGTTCAACATGACTTCCCGGGACGCTTACAGATGCACCCCCATCTCAGGCTTCGTCCGCTTCGGGCTTGGGCCTGCCGTCGTTGAGTTCCTTGAACTTGGCCGCCATTGTGGGGTTGCCGCGAGTAAGGCGCTTGATGGTCACATCCTGCGCCTTGTCGTTGGCTAGCCGCAGGTTGCGGTCAGCCCCCAGCAGCGCCTCCTTGGTCTTTTGCAGGTGATCGATGGACTTGTCGATTTCCGCGATCGCGGTCTCAAAGCGTCGCGAAGCCAGCTCGTAGTTCTTCCCGAAGGCCGTCTTGAATGCGTCAAGCTCGTCCTCGAAGTGGGTGATGTCAATGTTCTGCGACTTCACCTGCGCGAGCTCGCTTTTGTAGCGCAGCGCGTTCATGGACGCATTGCGCAGCAAGGAGATCATCTGCAGGAAGAATTGCGGTCGGATCACGAACATCTTCGGATAGCGATGCGATACGTCGACGATTCCGGTGTTGTAGTAGTCGCTGTCGGGCTCCAGTAGCGACACCAGTACCGCGTATTCGCAGCCCTTCTCGTTGCGGTCCTTGTCAAGCTCCCTAAAGAAATCCTCATTGCGGCCCTTACTTGCCGTTCGATCGGCCTCGTTCTTCATCTCAAACATGATTGAGACGATTTCAATGTCCGACTCGTCGACGTCACGGAAGATGTAGTCGCCCTTGCTGCCGGTGCGCGCGTCGTTGTCCTTCTCGAAGTAGGCTCGCGGGAAAGCGGTAGCGCGCATGGTGTTGAAGACCGTCTCGCAGTGGATCTCGAGCGTCTCGCCGACCATCTTGGTCGACAAGCGCGCTTTCATGTCGCGCAGACGCTCGATGGCGTCGTCGCGGTCCTTGATCTGCGTCTCGTACTTGTCCTTGAGGGCACTCTCAGACAGCTGGCGCTCCAGCGTCACGCGCTCTAACTCGCCCTTAAGAGAGAGCGCGCGCTGCTCGACCTGGTTGACGGCGTCGGCGATCGCGAGCTTCTGTTCGGTCTCGTGGCCGTCGATCTTGTTGCGCAGATCCCGGATCTCGAGGTCTTTGGCGGCCTGGGCTCGCTGGACCTCGTGCAGGAGATTGCTGTCTGCGAGTTCGGCGGCTGCCTGCGACGCACTCTTAGCCAGTTGCAACTCCCCGGCCAGGGCATCACGGGCCTTTTCGGCGGCGGCAACTGCGTCCTTGATCGCAATCTGCCGGGCCAATGCCGCCGCCTCAAGATCTGACTTCAGCGATTGGATCTCCGCATCCTTGGCGGCAACAGAGGCCTGCTCGTGGGTCTTGGCCTCGGCCTGGACGAGCGCTACCGCGGCGCGCTTCTCGCCGTCGGCCAGCACCAAGCGCTCATGCAACTGCCGGTCGAAGTCCGCGTCACGGACCTGCTTAAGGATATCGGCGTAGCCGGCCTCGTCGATCTTGAAGGCCTTGCCGCAGTGCGGACAACTGATCTCAGTCATGGCTCCCCTTTGTGAGTTCGTGTCAGGTTGGCGCGGCTAAACCGGCATCTAAAGGTGCGCCGGAAGACGCTGCCTCGGCATCTGCGATCTTCTTGACCCTCACATTCAACCCGTTTGTACATTGTCTAGGTTGCGAATCTGTTGGCGCCTCTACCGCATAACGCGCGACCATGACGCTGAAGAGGTTACGTGCAGCGAGGTCGAAATCGAGGCGGCTGGTTCTGCCCTGCTTCGTCGCCGTCGTTGATGGCGTCGGCCGGATGGCCGTTCCTGCCGCATGGGGGATGCTACCGAGGCGCGTGCTCGCGAAGGGCTACGCTGAAAACAGTTTGGCGATCTCGGCCTCCGTCAGGGGCGCCAAGAGTTGGCTCTCGTACGTCCGAGTCTGCATAACGATCTGCTTGGCGCGCCGAATCCGTTCGTCACGCCATTGCGTCCCCGTATTAGGCGACAGCATATCGATGACTTGGAGCACGTAGTCCCGCAGATTCGTGCACATCCAGTATGACTGCCCCACGATCCACTTCTCCAACCCATAGGACTCGAAGACGTAGCCATTCGCTGCGTTCCACATCTTCACCAGCCGGATCGTTGGTTTGATGAGCGAGCCGCACTCGTTGTTTCTGCGGGAGAGCGTCTCGTTGAAGTCGTTCGGATTGGTTGTTAGCCAGCCGCCGGCTCCATCTGGAATCGAGTAGCCATCCCACCAGTGCTTGAGCGCCGGGGCGAGGTCGAACTTGATGTGGTTCAACTCTAGAACGATCGTGGGCGACGACTGCTTGATCGACGAGCTCTGGTAGTACGCATCGGCAAAACGGCGAAGTCGATCCAGGTAGCTTTGCGGTGTCAACCCGCCATCCGAGAAGACGACCATGTAGTCGATGTCGGAATGCTCATCGAGTGCGCGCGGCAAGATCGTGCTGCGCGTCGACGACCCGAAACGGAAGTGTTCGGATATTTTCACGCCATACATGCTGATCAGGCGCGAACCAAGGGTCGCGATCGAGACTCGGATCGAGTTCTGCTCCGTGTCGGACAGGATGGCTGACGCCGCCCTCCTGGTGAGGTAGGACAGCACGGTCATGGGGCGGTACTCCGATCGACACTGTGGGTCGCCTCACCTTCGTCGATGCCCCTTCGCGCCCGCTCGAAGTCCGTGCGCGCCACCGGCAGGCTGCTGGCGTTCAGTTCGTTTCGCCGCTTCGTGAGTTCGGCGAGGCCGTCGATGGCAGCCTGGTCGTCACATACGTGGATCAGCTTGATCTCGCGAAACACGCGCGAGTCGTTGCGCAGCGCCAGGTACTGGTCACCGCTCGACTTGTGGGCCGCGGCTCGCTCCGACGGCTTCAGGAACGTCATCAGCGCCGTGAGGACGGCCGCTGCGATCGAACTCGCGGCGCCCAGCATCGGGTCGCTCTTGAAGAATGCCAACCCGGCGGCCGCGCTCAGCACGGTCGACGGGATGCCGAGCCAGTACTGATAGATCCGCCACCGGTCGCCGGCGTTGTAGTGCGCCTTGCCGGAATGGGCCGAGTCTTCCTCGAGGCGATGCAATTCCTTGGCGATGGATGCCTTGGCGTCTGGTGAGATGCTCATTGCGATGAACTTGAAAGTTAGGGCTGTGGCGCCAACGCGATCAGGCGGCTTTCATTCTGCTTACTTGGAATCCCGGTCATTCGCCGCTCCTCGCCGCCGGCACTCTTGGCGCGGGGCCTCGCCCACCGCTTGGCGACGCCGTCTGGGTGCACCCCGCCGCCGGCCCATTCGTCAGTGACAAGCCACTCCTCGAAGTAGTCCAGCCACTCCGCCGCCCACGGCAAATACGTTTCGTCCAACTGCATTTGAGGCATCCACTCCCGGGCCTTGGGCAGCCAGAGGCAAAGCTTCGTTCCGGTGCCATCGTGGGGATAGGTGTGTGGAACGCGCCTGCCCGCCGCCAGGAGTTTGGGGTTTGGGTCAAGAACGATGAGGTACGGGAGGCCGCGGGTGTACACCTTCAGCAGGCAGCGATATACGCGCGACAGCGGCGTCGGCGCCACCTTGAACATGAACCGAAGTTCGCGCCCTCGCCAGAATCGCAAGTCCGTCTCCGGCCAGGCGAGGGCCTTCAGCTCGACGTAGCGTTCGGCAAGGGTAGGTACGCGCGAGGTCGGCATCACGTTTCCGGCCCGCCGAAGTAGGTGTGGGCACGAGCCGGTTGCGTCACCGGCAAAGTGCCCGCGATCGTGAAACCCGCGCGCTTGAGCGTCCGGTTCTCTTCGCGACGCTCGGCCCCGCGCTGGATAGCGGCCTGCCCCGCCCGCGGGCCGAACGATTGCTCGACAACCTTGTGCACCTCGTCAAGGCCACGGGCACCGTCAATGGCCTCGAGCAGCTTGTCGAGATCGCACAGCAGCTTCGCGTGCCATTGCGAGAACGCCTGCTGTCGCTGCGGCGAGTCGTTCATCGACGAGGCCAAGTTATCGCCGTGGGCGTACGGGTTGGCCAACGTCCAGTGCTCGCGGCCACCGCCAAGCAGTTCGCGGCCGAAGAGGGTCGGCAGCAGTTCTACCATGTCGAAGAACAGGTCGAGCGGTCCGTCGTGCATTTGGGGCGCCGCGATCGCGTATGCCTTGGCGATGAGGCTCGTCAGGAAGACTGACGTGGGCGCCAGAGCGCGGTCGACGTCTGCAAACGCAACATTGCGGTGGATCTTGCCCAGCTGGACGAAGCGGCTCAGGGGGCGTCCCAGCACGTCTGCCGAGTCCGGCAGAGGCGCGACGTCCGCCCTGTGGAACGACTTGATCGCGGCATCCTCGGCAAACGTACGCCGGTAGCTGGGCAAGATGCGAGCGATCTCGTCGAACCCGAGGCTGTATCCGCGAGGGTTCGTCGCCAGGTATCGCTTCAACTCGCGATCGGGAATGCGGCCGTGATGCTGACCATGCGTCGCGAGGGTCGTAGGGTCATCGATGACCGGCGCGAAGTCGGCGCACATGCCGCCCGCGTAGGTCAGCGTCACGCAGCGCTCCCAGCGCTTGATCTTCAGGCCGTGGCGGTCGGCGTAGCGCTTGAGCGCCTGAAAGAGGTGCTCGATGAGCAGCATCGTGCCGCCATCACCACCGTAGCGAGCCAGCGCACCGCGCATCAGCCGCGCGATGAGGTCGATGTCGAAGCCCTCCCGCAAGACGTCGATGGGCCTGACGATCGTGCCGAGCTGGCGCGAACCGTGCGCGTGTACCTCCATCAGCAGCCCGTCGAATTCTTCGCACTCGGACAGGTACTGGCCGGTCGCGTTGTAAGCGCGCTCGAGTTCGTCGAGCTGAGTCTGAGTCGGTTCGTGAGCCTTGGCGATGGTTTCCGCCAAATACGTGAATCGCGCGCTGGCCGCAGCCGCCACCTTGCGAGTCGGGAACTGGTTGACGTTGTCGCGGTGCACTTGTAACTCCTCGAGCCGTGCTGACGGCAGCGCAGATGGAACAGGTCATGGCCGACTGCGGAGCCAGCCCAGAACTTGAGTCCTCGTCTAGCTCGTTACAGCTCAGCGCTGAGTATAACTCATCGTTTTGATTAGATATCAAGATCGAAACGAATCATATGCCTGCTCGAATCAGGGTAGAATGCTTGGATGCCCGAAAATCTGGCTCCGTCCATAAGCCCGGCCCTGGAAGGCCTGACCAAGACCCAGCTGGAGAGGCTGTCCCACATCGACTTCAAGCTCTACTTCCTAGGGGAACTGCGGCGATCCGACGTAGTTGACAGATTCGGCACCGGCCCGGCGGCTGCAACTCGAGACATCGGGCACTACCGCGAAATCGCGCCCCAGAACCTCGCGCTCGACAACGTAGATAAGGTCTATCGCCCGACGGCCGACTTCGTGCCGCTGTTCGACCATTCGCCTCAGCGCGTGCTGACCGCCCTCTCGCAAGGTTTCGGCGAGGGTGTTGAAGAGCAGTTGCAGCCGATGATTCGATGCGAGATCCCTGGGATGCTGAGTCTCCCGAAGATGTCGGTTCTCGCCCCCATCTCTCGTGCGATCCATCGAGGCAAAGCTGTCAAGCTCGGCTACACCTCGATTGAGAGCGGTCACACCGAGCGCGAGCTTGTGCCTTTGGCGCTGGTCGACATTGGGCTGCGTTGGCATCTACGCGCCTTCGATCGCCGCCATGGGCAGTTTCGCGATTTCGTCTTCACGCGGATGGAGGCACCGGTGGTTCTTGAGGCCAGTCCGGTCGCTCGTGAAGAGGGCGTCGATTTCGACGTCCAGTGGAGTCGAATCATTGAGCTCGAGCTAGTGCCTCACCCGCGGCACAAGCGGATTGAAGTGGTCCAGATGGACTATCCGTTCGACACGGACGGAGTGTTGCGTATCCGCGTGCGCGCGGCAAACGCTGGCTACATGCTACGTCGATGGAGCATCGATTGCTCGCCAGATCATCATCTGGAGGGCCCCGAATACGCGCTGTGGCTTAGAGACCCGTTGGCGTTATACGGCGCAAGCAATGCGCAGCTTGCTCCCGGGTACAAGGACCCTCGCCCTATTCGAGAGATAAAGGCGCTGTAGTCTGTTGGGTAGGCTTGAGAGACGACTATGCAGCGACTGCTGACCCGAGCGTAGGCGTGCCAACTGTCGGTTCATCATGCGAAAGCAACTGCCCAATGCCAAAAGGTCTCGGGACGAAGTGCGAACTCCAGTCCACTGTCAGCTTTCACTGGGCCTGAGTGACGGTGTGACGACGGAACATACCCAACCGTAGGTTCACCGGGCGCGCTACTAGCGAAGCGCACGCCGACTCTATACGGTGTGGCTCTAGAGCCTGACTTTGTTTCGCGAAGCTGCTAGCACTGCACTAGCCAGGCATTGCGCATCCTGCAGCGCTTCCGAGGCAGTGTTGCGAAGGGCAAGGCACTCCTCCTCCACTCGCGAGGGCTGCGTCCCAAGGAGTACCGAGACGACACCAACATGCCAGCCGTCGATTTCCCGGGTCGAGACGAACGCCGTCAGGTCGAGCGAGAAGTAGAAAGCGGCCATGGGTTGCTCCTGGAGGCGCGGCGGCCAATCTTGAGCCGATACCAGCGCTAATGCAACGAGAACTAGCCGAGATCGGCAGCAATGACCAGTGGCGCCCGGTTGGGCGTGAATTTGCGCTCGCGCAGCTTGGCGCGAACGATGGGCGTATCGTGCCGTGCCAGGTGCCGAGCCAACGCTGACCCCGAAGGCGACGATTCCCAGCGTTGAATCACTAGCCGTACTTGGTCGCCCTGGCGCTTTCGCATCACGGGGAGAGCCGCGTCCGCGAAGACCTGCGCGAGGGCTTCGTCCGGCAACAAAGCGCCCTTGGCTTGACCTGCCAACGAGGCGTGAGTTACAGCGTTGTTCCGTTGGCCAGCGGGCGCGATTGGGTTTACGACTTTGTTGAGTCGTTTTCGACTTTATATGGCCAGATCACTTGGCCTCGATGACCGAACTCGTCAGCCACAAACCGTATCCTTCCCAGATCGCGAAACGATTCGACGGACTTCAATGCGAATCGACGGACTTTAATACGGCGACCACTCTTGCTTGCTCGCCGCCACCTTCACTCGACCGTCACGCTCTTCGCGAGATTGCGCGGCTTGTCCACATCCGTCCCGCGCGCGCAGGCCGTGTGATACGCCAGCAACTGCAGCGTGACGACGTGCAGGATCGGCGACAGCACGCCGTAGTGTTCGGGCATGCGGATCACGTGCAGGCCGGTGTCGCTCTCGATGCGGGAGTCGGCGTCGGCGAAGACGAACAGCTCGCCGCCGCGCGCGCGGACTTCCTGCATGTTGCTCTTGAGCTTTTCCAGCAGCGCGTCGTTCGGGGCGACGGTGACGACCGGCATCGCCGAGGTCACCAGGGCGAGCGGGCCGTGCTTGAGCTCGCCGGCGGGGTAGGCCTCGGCGTGGATGTAGCTGATCTCCTTGAGCTTGAGCGCGCCTTCGAGGGCGATCGGGTAGTGCAGGCCGCGGCCGAGGAACAGGGCGTTCTCCTTGGTGGCGAACTCGTCGCTCCAGGCCATGATCTGCGGCTCCAGCGCCAGCACCGCCTGCACGGCGGCGGGCAGGTGGCGCAGGGCCTTGAGGTGCATGGCCTCGGTGGCGTCGTCGAGGTGGCCGCGCACCTGCGCGAGCGCGAGCGTGAGCACGAACAGGCCCACCAGCTGCGTCGTGAACGCCTTGGTGGACGCGACGCCGATCTCGGCGCCGGCGCGCGTGATGAAGTTGAACCTGCACTCGCGCACCATCGCGCTGGTCTGCACGTTGCAGATGGTCAGCGTGTTGGTCATGCCCAGGCCGCGCGCGTGCTTCAGCGCGGACAAGGTGTCGGCGGTCTCGCCGCTCTGGCTGATGGTGACGACCAGCGTGCGCGGGTCGGGCACGCTGTCGCGGTAGCGGTACTCGCTGGCGACCTCGATGCTGGTCGGGATCTTGGCGATGCTCTCCAGCCAGTAGCGCGCCACGCTGCCGGCGTAGTAGCTGGTGCCGCAGGCCAGGATCAGGACCTGGTCGACGTCCTTGAACGCGCGGTACGCGCCGTCGCCGAACAGCTCGGGGCTGATGCCGTTGATACCGTCAAGGGTATCGCCGATCGCGCGCGGCTGCTCGAAGATCTCCTTCTGCATGTAGTGGCGGTACGGGCCCAGCTCCGCGGCGCCGGTGTGCGCGTGCACGGTGCGCACCTCGCGCTGCACGGGCTTGAGCGAGCCGTCGGCCTGCAGGCCGTTGATCCAGTGCTTGCCCAGCTGCACGTCGACGACGTCGCCTTCCTCGAGGTAGACGACCTGGTCGGTGACGCCGGCCAGCGCCATTGCGTCCGAGGCCAGGAAGTTCTCGCCGTCGCCCAGGCCCAGCACCAGCGGCGAGCCGGCGCGCGCGCCGATGACGCGGTGCGGCTCGTCGCGGCAGAACACGGCGATCGCGTACGCGCCCTTGAGGCGGACGACGGCGCGCTGCACGGCGTCGAACAGGTCGCCGTCGTACAGGTGGTTGACCAGGTGGGCGATGACCTCGGTGTCGGTCTGGCTCTGGAAGCGGAAGCCCTTGGCCTTGAGTTCCTCGCGCAGCTCGTCGTGGTTCTCGATGATGCCGTTGTGCACGAGCGCGATGCGCGCGCTGCGCTCCGCGTCGGCCGGGCTGACGGCCGTGTCGGCGTCCTGCGTGCCCGAGAAGTGCGGGTGCGCGTTGTGCACCGCCGGCGCGCCGTGCGTGGCCCAGCGCGTGTGCGCGATGCCGGTGCCCGAGGCCACGTGGTCGGCGGCGATCTGCTCCTGCAGTTCGGCCACGCGCGCCGTGCTGCGGGTGCGGCGCAGGACGCCGTCCTGGTGCACCGCGACGCCGCAGGAGTCGTAGCCGCGGTACTCCAGCCGCTTCAGGCCTTCGACGAGGATGGGGACGATGTTGCGGGTGCTGACGCCGGCGACGATGCCACACATGGGAGGACTCCTGGAACGGATTGCGGTGATGCGATGGACAGAATCCTAGGAGTCATGATGGGATCGATGGTTGCAAATTAAATCGATGATTGAATGAATATTGCGTTTCTTTGGCTATGTGCCTGAAAAGTTCATAATCAACGAATGAGTGAAATAAAAGATCGAGGAAGGGCGGGGGAAGACGACCCCGATGACATCGACCGCCGCCTGCTCGACCTGCTGCAGGCCGACGCCAGCCGCACCAACCAGGCCCTGGCCGAGGCCGCGGGCATCTCGCCGGCCACCGCGCTGCGCCGCGTGCGCCGCCTGACCGAGGCCGGCGTCATCGAGCGCCAGGTCGCGCTGCTCGCGCCGCGCCTGTTCGACGAGGGCCTGACCGCCATCGCCGAGGTCTCGCTCGACCGCCAGGCCGTCGAGCTGCTGGACGCCTTCGAGGCGCGCGCCGCGGCCGAGCCCGGCGTGCAGCAGTGCTACCGCGTCTCGCCCGGCCCCGACTTCGTGCTGGTCGCCTGGGTGCCCGACATGGCGGCCTGGAGCGCGCTGGTGCAGCGCCTGTTCACGCAGGACGCCAACGTGCGCAACGTGAAGACCTATTTCAGCGTCAGGCGCGCCAAGTTCGAGCCGCGCATCGCGCTGGCGCCGCGCTCAAGCTGAAGGTGCCGCTTGCCGATAACCCGCGCAGGGGACGCCCGCCCCGGGCCGGTCCGCCGGAATCGCGCATGCGCCTGCTCGCCGCCTTCGTCCTGTTCGCCGCCGGTGCCGCGCATGCGGCCGGCGTGCCGTCGTTCGCGCTGCCGCCGTGCGACCAGGCGGTCCGCTTCACGGCCGACTGGTTCCCCGAGCCGTCGCAGGAGTTCGACAAGACCTCCGCCTTCCTCGTCAGGCAGGGCGCGCCCGCCACCGAGGGCGTGACCGCGCTCGGCCTGGTCACGGTGGACAACGAGATCGCGGTGCTGCCCGAGACGCGCTGCCGCGGGCTGACGGTGTCGCTGCGCTTCGCGCATCCCGTGCTGCGCGTGATCCGCGACCTGCCGCCGGGCACCTGCGCCCATGCGCACGTCCTGCGCCACGAGTACACCCACGTGCGCATCTACCGCGAGATGGCGCGCCAGTTCCGCGCGCTCGCCTACCCGTTCCCGGACGCGGCCACGCCCGAGCTCGTGCTGCGCTACGCGAAGCAGCAGCTCGCGCAGCTGCAGGAGGCGCAGCGGCAGTTCGACAGTCCCGAGGAATACGCGGCCAATCTCAGTGCATGCAAGGGCGAGATCCCGCGCCTGCTCGCGGCCGCGCGCAAGTAGCGCGCCTCAGGGACAACCACGACGGCTCGCTGCCGGCGCGTTGATATCCTCGGCGCACTCATCGAAGGCGCGACCGTGCACCGCTCACGGATCAAGGCGTCCGCGTTTCGTCAATCCTGGGAGGATCTCTTGAACATCCGCAATCTGCTGGCCGGCATCGCCGTGGCCATGTCGCTCGCCGCGTGCCAGACCACGCCGCCGCAAAACCCCATCGCGCTCACCAAGGAAGGCCTGGCCGCCCAGAAGGGCCGCGTGGCGGTGGGCATCCGCATCGCCAAGCCCGACCTGTACCTGCCGGGCGCGAGCTGCCTGCTGTGCCTCGGCGCGGCCACGGTCGCGAACTCCTCGCTCAACACCTATGTCAAGACGCTCAAGACCGACGAGCTGCTGCAGGTGCGCGCGGACATCGTCGAGAGCCTGCGCAAGAAGGGCATGGACGCCGTCGCGCTGGACGCCCCGATCGATCTCGACAAGCTGCCCGACCTGAAGCTGGGCAAGAACATGGCGACCAAGGACTTCAGCCCGATCGCCAAAAGCTTCGATCACCTGGTCGTGATCAACGTGCAGCAGATCGGCTTCGTGCGGAACTACGCTGCCTACGTGCCCACCAGCGACCCGAAGGCCACGCTGTCGGCCTTCGCGTTCATGGTCGACATGAAGACCAACGCCTACGAGTGGTACGACCACCTCACCATCACCCGCGGCGCCGACGGGGCCTGGGACGAGGCCCCTTCGTTCCCCGGCCTGACCAACGCCTACTTCCAGACCGTGGAGCAGGCCAAGGACCGCATGAAGGGTCCGTTCGCGCAATGACCCGCGGCATCGCCCCGAAGCGGGGCTGGCGCGGGGGTGTCGCCGGGGTGTTGTCGCTGGCGCTCGCGTGGCCGGCGGGCGCGCAGGACGCCGCTGGCGCGCCGGCGTCCGCTGCTTCCGTGCCCGCATCCGCACAGGCCCCCGGCGAGCGCGAGAGGCTCCCGGCCTGGACGCTCGCGACCTTGCCCGACGACCCGGTGCCGTTCCACGGCCTGGTCAATACGGACAACGCGGGCCTGGGCAGCGGCAACATGCTCTATCCGACGGGCGGCCTGGGCGTGCTGGGCCTGCTGGTCGGCGTCGCCACGCATGCGGCGCTGATCGGCGGCTCGCGCTCGCGCCAGGAGAGCCAGATGCAGCTCGCCGCGGACAAGGTGCTCGACCCCTACCGTGGCGCGCTGTCGCAGTTCCGGCTGCGCGATCTCGAGCAGGGCGCGCTCGCGGCGACGCCATCGGGGGCCGTCGCGCACCTGCATGACGCCAAGGAGGCGCCGGCGGGGGAACTGTTCGTCGAGACGGCGCCCGCGTTCGCGATGACGCCCGATTCGGCAGCGCTGGTGCTGGACGAGACGGTTGTCGTGCGCCCGTCGCCGACATCCGACAAGGGCGTGCAGCAGATGTTGCGCGTCGTCTCCGCGCCGCGGCCGGAGGCGGACCTGAAGGCCGCATGGAGCGCCGGCGGCGGCGCCGCGCTGAAGACGACGGCGGTCGCGCTGATGGCGCAGTCGCTGGACATCGCGCTGCTGCTGTCGCGCCATCCCGCCGACGACAAGCAGGCCTTCAGGACGCTGCGCTACAGCTTCGGCGATCGCGAGCGGATGGAGCGCGGCCAACTGCTGGAGGAGACCTGCGACCGCCTGGTTATCCGCACGCTGCGCGGCGCGCTGCTGGTGGTGCCGCACAAGGCCGGCGCGGCGCTGCCCGAGGGTTGTCCGGCGGCGCCGGTCGTCGCGGAACGGGTGTCCGGCCAGGCCCAGGGCCCGGCCACGGCTGCCAGCGGCGTCAGTGCGTCGGCGGCGCCGTCCGCGGCCTCGGCCGCCTCGGGCGCGGGTGCCTGAGGCCGGCTACGCCGCCTTCAGGATCGCCAACCCCTTGAGGTATTCGCCTTCCGGGAAGAACAGCGTCGTCGGATGGTCTGGTGCGCCTTCGAGGCGCTCGAGCAGCGCGCCGTCCACCTCGGCGTCCATCGCGGCGCCGGCCACGATCTTGTGGAACAGGTCGGCGCTGATGCCGCCCGAGCACGAGAAGGTCAGCAGCAGGCCGCCCGGCTTGAGCAGCTTGAGCGCGAGGCGGTTGATGTCCTTGTAGGCGCGCGACGCGCGGTCGGCATGGGCCGCGGTCGGCGCGAACTTCGGCGGGTCGAGCACGATGGCGTCGAAGCGCTCGTCGCCCTGCAGCAGCTCGCGCAGCAGCGCGTTGACGTCGGCGTCGCGCGTCTCGTGCAGCGCCGGGTCGAAGCCGTTGAGCTTCACGTGCGCGTGCGCGCGCTCGAGCGCGGGCGCGGACGAGTCGACGCTGATCACCCGTGTCGCGCCGCCCGCGAGGGCGGCCACCGAGAACCCGCCCGTGTAGCTGAAGCAGTTGAGCACGGACTTGCAGCCGTACTGCTTCACGAGCTGCGCGAAGCGCGCGCGGTTCTCGCGCTGGTCGAGGTAGTAGCCGGTCTTGTGGCCCTCGGCGACGTCCACCGTCAGCTTCCAGCCGCTCTCGTGGATGGTGACGACCGATGCCGCCGGGTCGTCGCTGCCGCCTCGCAGCCAGGCGCGCACCGAAGGCAGGCCTTCGAGCGAGCGCACGCCGGCGTCGCTGCGCTCGTACAGGCGCGTGCAGCCGGTCAGCTTGAGCAGCAGGTCGGCGATGGCCGGCTTCCAGCGCTCGACGCCGGCGGCCAGGAACTGCGCGGACAGGATGTCGCCGTAGCGATCGACCACCAGCCCCGGCAGGCCGTCGGCCTCGCCGTGCACCAGCCGCACGCCGTCGCTGGCCACGGCCAGGCGCTCGCGCAGCGCCAGCGCGGTGGCGAGCTTGCGCTCGAAGAACGCGGCGTCGATGCGCTCGGCGGCGTCCCAGCTCCAGGCCCGCACGCGGATCAGGGACTCGGGGCTGTACGCGCCCCAGGCCAGGAACGCGCCGTCGCTGCCCTCGACGCGCACGGTCTCGCCGACGTCCGCCTTGCCCTTCTCGATGCTGCCCTGGAACACCCACGGATGGCGCCTGGACAGCGAACGTTCCTTGCCGGCGCGGAGCTTGATGACTTTCATGGGGCGATTGTCCCCCGATGTCGTGGGCGCGGGCACCGAAGCGACAGTCGCCCGCGCGTGAGCGATGCGAAGTGCAAGCGGTTCGGCGGCGCCGGCCCATGCCGTAGGACAACGGCGTGTCGTCTCCCGCTTCACATTTGCGACAACTCGTCCATGTACCTTGCACGATGTCGGACACGTTCGTCCGCGTCACCGAGGAGACTGGAATGGCACTTTCCTTCAAGCGCGGCCTTGCCTTGGCTGCGGCGGCCCTGATCGCCGGTGGCGCCGGCACTGCCCTGGCGCAGGAGCGCAACGACCGCGGTGCGCCACCGCACGCGGAACGCCGCTCGGAACAGCATCCCGCCGAGCCGCACGAGGGCCCGAGCGGCTACCAGCGCCCCGCGGCGCCGCAGGGCTGGGACGCGCATCCGAAGACCTTCGACCGCCAGGCCTACCAGCACAACTTCCAGGCGGCCCGCAGCTACAGGGTCGGGCCTTACCAGCGCCCGCGGGGCTGGGTGGATCGTCACTGGGGCTATGGCGACCGCCTGCCGCGCGCCTACTGGGTGTCGCAGTACGTGCTGGTGGACTACTGGCTGTTCGGCCTCGAGGTGCCGCCGGTCGACTACGAATGGGTGGGCGTCGGCGCCCCCGCGCTGCTGATCGACATCTCCACCGGCGAGGTGCTGCAGGCCGAATACGGCGTGTTCGGCTGAGTCCGGGTTCGCCGGACGGTCGTCCGCCCGGCCGACGTGGACTCGTTCGGCGTCGCGACGGCTGCGCGTCAAGGGTAGCCGGATTCGGCTTCGAGCGGCGGCGGGGGCGGTTCGCCGCGGTGCTTCAAAGAAACTGCCACCACGGCCGCTTGCCGGCAGTGGTCGCTCGCTCCCGGGACACGGCCGGGGCTTCAGCGCGCTCGCGCTCCGGCCCCAGCCGGAAGAAGCGGTAGGTCGGCGTCAGCAGCGTCTCCCACGGGCAGACGCCGAACAGCGCCTCGAGGCCGTCCTGCAGCATGCGGCCGGTGAGTTCGCGCGCGGGGACGAGCACCTCGCGGTCGCCGAGGAAGTACATGCGGGCGCCGCCGGCCGTGGCGCTCGCCTCGGCCGCCTCGTAGTGGCGGGCGGCCAGCCAGCGCTGCTCGAAGATGCGCGGCGTGCCGCTTTCGGTCAGCGCGTGGACGCCGGAGTCGTTCCGGCGCTCCAGGCGGCTGCGCACGCGCCGGCCGCGCTCGAAGATGGCGTAGCCGTGGCTGCCGTCGGCGTCGTAGTGGCAGAACGCCAGCAGCAGCGCGGGCGCGCCGAGGGCGGCGTGCAGGCGGCCCGCGTCGGGCGAGTCGCCGGCGATCAGCGGCCTGGCGAGGTCGTCGTTGCTGATGAAGCAGACCTCGCCGAAGGTCTGCACCATCACGTCGGAATGGTTGCGGATGTCGAAGTGGGCCGACACCGGCAGCGGGATCTCCTTGGCCGGCTCGCCGAAGACGGTGCCGATGAACGACGCCGCGTCCGTCACGGAGTCGGAGATGCGGAACGCGATGCCGGCCTGTGCGATGCCCATGGCCGGAGGTTAACGGCCCGCCGGCGCCGGCGCTACCTCCGCGTGGGCGGGAAATGCGGCGCAGTTCACGCGGCATCCCTTCGCGACGGGGCTCAGGGCGTGCCCATGGCCTCGCGCCATTGCATCGCGTCGTGGATGCGGTGGCGGGTGCTCGGGTGGTCGAAGAAGACGAATTCCTCGATCGGGCCCGGGTCGGGCTTGCGGTATTCGGTCAGCTTCAGGTCGACCTCGGCTTCGCCGTGCGGCTCGCGCGCCAGGTTCAGGCCGAAGCGGTCGGCCTCGATCTCCTGCGTGCGCACCATCGTGTTGCTGATCGGCGTGGTGACGAACATCCAGGCCGAGAAGACGGCGAGCAGCAGCGGGTAGCCGGCCACGTCCGACACGCCGGTCAGCCCCCAGGCGGCGCCGTGGCGGCGCAGCAGCGCGTCCATCGCCCACTTGGCGAAGATGAAGCCGGCCAGCGTCAGCAGGGCGATCTCGCACAGGCCCTTGTAGATGTGGTTCATCACGTAGTGGCCCAGCTCGTGGCCCATGACGGCGCGGATCTCGGGCAGCGACGTGCGCAGCAGGTTGTCGTTCAGGCGCACCGCCGCCGTGCCGAAGATGCCCGACACGTTGGCGCTGACGCGGGTGGTCTGCTGCGACGCGTCGAACTCGTAGACGTTGTCGATCGGCACCTCGTCGGCGCGCGCCAGCGCGAGCACGGCGGACTTGACCGCCGGATCGGTGACCGGCTTGTAGGTGTTGAACAGCGGGTCGATCGCGACCGGCGCGATCATCACGGCGAACACCATCAGCGCCATCGTCACCACGCTGCCCCAGATCCACCAGCGCTCGCGCGCCCGCCGCATCACCGCATAGAAGATCGGCAGGCCCAGCGCGAACGCGACCGCGACCGCGCCGAGCCCCTTCAGCTGGTCGACGAACCACGGGCCGAACGTCTGCGTGGCCAGGCCGTACTGGTGCTCGCGGAAGTAGCCCTGGTAGATGGTCAGCGGCAGCGTCAGCAGCCAGGTCGCGACGGCATAGAACACGCCGAACAGCGCGTCGCGCGCGATGGCGAAGCGCCCCGCGCGCTGGCACGCGTCACGCACGCGCGCGGAGAGCCCGCCGCGCAGCAGCAGCCAGGCCACCGCCAGGCCCAGCAGGAAGTTCCACAGCTGCAGCCAGTAGCCGCCCTCGAAGTACGCGTTCGAGCGCGCGACGGCGTCGGCGGGCAACCGGTCCATGTAGGCCTGGGTGGCGGCGTCCGCGTCGCGCGGCAGGCGGGCGCGCCAGGCGTCGTCCGCCGGGCGGACGTGGAAGCTCGACGCCGGCGCGCTGGCGGCGGCCTGCGACGCGGCGGGCGCCGCCTGCGCGAACGCGCCGCCCGCGAGGGACAGCGCCAGCAAGGCGGCGGCGGTGGTGGATCGGAGGGCCTTCATCGGGAATCTCCCTGCATGTCGTTGAGTGAACGTCGTTGCGGGCGCATTCTGCTGAGCGTGGCGGCAAACGCCAGGGGGCGTCCGACGAACCGCCGTACGGGCGGGACGAACGGCAAGCGCGGTCCCGTCAGGCCGGACGGGTGATCGCGTAAACCCGCGTATCGCGCGGCGACGATGCCTCCGAGGATCGGCGTGCGCCGCGGCATGGGCGGCGCCGCGCGGGATCCCGCGGCGGACGCGTGGGCGCACGTCTTCGCGGGCCCGGGGCCAGGATCTCAGAACGCGTCGTACGACTTGTGATGCCGTCGGCGATGCGATGTCGTTCCCTTCGGCCACAGGTAGCAGTACTTCTGGCTGTCTTCGAGATTGGGTCCGGCCGCGCCGGCGGCGTCGACGATCTTCAACCACCCGTTCGGATCCTTCGCCGTGGGCGTGTCGCCGCAGTTCGTGTGGACCCAGTGCATGCCGCCCGCGTACGGCAGGCCGCACGCCTCGAGATGCGTCCCGGCGACGATGCCGTTCAGCGGCGCGGGGACGGCGGCGACCCGCGGGTCGTAGCCCGCCGCGAAGACGTCGTCCACGGCCAGGTCGTAGGTCTTGCCGTCGGCGTCGCCCCGGATCCGGATGTGCGTGTGGGTGAGCGGGATGCCCTGCAGCGGCCGGCCCTGGGCGAAGGTCGGCGCGGCGATGGCGACGCCGGTCAGCAGCGTGCCGTCGCCGGCGGCGCAGTCGGCGCGGTCGTCCGCCCAGGCCAGGCTGGCCGAGGCGACCATGAGCAGCGCGGCGGCGGCGCGCAGGAGATGTCCAGCACGGTGCATGTTCGTCGGTCCCGATGCGGTGGATGGCCGTCCAGGATACCGATCGGACCGCTCACGATGATGACGGCGCGATCCTCAGACGTGGATCTGGTGGATGCCCAGGATCCCGATCAGCCCGATGGCGATCAGGTAGAAGCCCACGATGTAGTTCAGCAGCTTGGGCATCAGCAGGACGAGGATGCCGGCGATCAGCGAGATGAGGGGCGTGAGCGAGAGATGGATGTTCAAGGGAGTCCTCTGGATTCATGACGTCGGTGCGTGCGCATCGGCAGGGCGCGATGGTACCCAGTGGTAGGGGGACAGCCGCGGCACGACTTCACGCTTTCCGGTCGGCAGGGGCTCAGTCGGCCGCCAGCTCGAGCGTCTGGTCGCCCGCGCCCGGCACGCAGCCTTCGGCGACGTCGTCCCAGCCGCGATGCAGCACCACGCGCCGTCCCGCGTGGCAGATCTCGACGCGGCGCGCGCCCGGCACCTTGGCCTGCACGAAGGTCTCGATCGAGGACGGCATGCTGACGTTGTAGCGGTTGTGCGCGATCTCGTGCGGCGGGTGGTCGTCGTTGGACAGCCAGGGCACGAGCTCGGGCAGCCAGGTCATCGGATGCGCGCTGACGGTGAACACGGTGGGCAGGTAGCCCTGGCCGCGCAGCCAGGCCTGCGCGCGGGTGCGGGCGTCGGCGTCCGCGTCGGTGGCCGCGTCGCCGCCGCCCCAGGCCTCGGCCAGCAGCTCCATCACCCACTGGTTGCAGTTCTGGTGCAGCGTGCTGAACGGGTAGGCGTTGGCGCTGTAGCTGGCGCCGAGCACGCCGAGCGCGTGATGCTTGTCGACGGCGGTCGCGCGCAGCGGCTCGGCGCGCTCGGGGGGCAGGAAGACGAGCGAGATGTAGCCGGTGTCCGGGTCGTCGGTGCCCATCAGGAAGCCCGTCAGGCCTTCGTCGTAGACGCGCGGCCGGTGCTCGTCGCACGAGAAGTACAGCTCGCGCACCGACCACGGGCGGCCCTCGTTGTCCTTGAGCGCGACGGCCGCGTGCGAGTAGCGGACGTCGAGGCGGTGCAGGTCCAGGCCGGAGCGCGCGATCAGCGCGGCGGGCGAGCCGGACGCGGCGATCTCGTCGCGCACGATGGCGCCGAAACGCAGCAGGATGTCGCGCTGGTCGGCGCTCGGCTCGCGCGGGCGGTCGCAGAAGTCCAGCGAGAGCGCGTGCGCCGCCGGCGGCGCCAGCAGCCCGGCCAGCGTCGCGGCGCCGGCCAGGGCGCGCAGCAGGCGCTTCAAAGCGCCACGGGCGCCATCTTCATGTCGCGGGCGACGTCGTCGGCGAGCGCCAGGAAGAAGGCGGCGCGCGGCTGGTTGGCGGCGAACTCGATGCCGTACGGGCGCTGCAGCGCGGTGACGGTGGCGCCGGCGGCGATGTGGCCGGTCTCGGCGGCCGTGCGCGGCAGCTTCAGGTAGACCTCGGCGCCGGCACCCGCGCCGGCGGCCACGGGCTGCAGGTGCAGCTCGACGAAGCCGGGCTGGCCGTCGACTTCGGCCACGTCGGTGACCTTGTAGTCCCCCTTGACCTGCTTGTCGTCGGGCGAGCTGGAGTGGCTGGAGCCCTTGAGCGAGTCGGAGACGCTGCCCGACGATTGCGTCAGGCTGTCGGAGATCGACGAGGCGGCCGAGCTGGCGGCCAGGCAGGTCAGCGGCGCGGCGCAGGTCAGCAGCGCGAGGGTGGCGAGGCTCTTCTTGAGGGGACGCATCGGGGCTCCTGGGCAGTTGGAAACTGGCTCGATTTTGCGTCAACGCGGCGGCGCGCGGAACGCCGATTACCTTGCGTAACGCTCGACATCGTGCGCGGCCGCGGCGCTACTTGCGCTTGGCGCGCGGATGGGCCGCGTCGTAGACCTTGGCCAGGTGCTGGAAGTCGAGCCGCGTGTAGACCTGCGTGGTGGCGATGCTCGCGTGGCCCAGCAGCTCCTGCACGCCGCGCAGGTCGCCGCTGGACTGCAGCAGGTGCGAGGCGTAGCTGTGGCGCAGCATGTGCGGGTGCACGGGCGTGGCGACGCCGGCGCGGTCGCCCTGCGCCTTCAGCCGCGAGCGCAGCTGGTTGGGCGAGAGCCGGTTGCCGAGCCGGCTGACGAAGACGGCGCCGCAGTCGGGCGTGCCGGCCAGCAGCGGGCGATGCAGCAGCCACGCGTTCAGCGCCTCCAGCGCCGGGCCGCCGACGGGCACGCTGCGCCGCTTGGCCCCCTTGCCGAACACGTGCGCGGTGGCATCGGCGACGTCGATCCAGCCCGCGGACTCGGCCCCGGCCGCGAGGTCCAGGCCCAGCAGCTCGCCCAGGCGCAGGCCGCAGCCGTACAGCAGCTCGGCGATCGCGTGGTCGCGCGCGGCGAGCGCCTCGGCCTCCGGCGAAGCGACGTCGTCGGCGACTGGCGTCTCCTGGGTCGCCAGCGCGACCGCCTCGTCGACCGCCAGCGCCTTGGGCAGCGGACGCGGCGCGCGCGGGGCCCGCACGCCGTCGACCGGGTTGTTCTTGAGCCCGGCCGCGTCGGACTGCAGGCTCCACCAGCGGTAGAACCCGCGCCAGCCCGACAGCGTCAGCGCGATCGAGCGCGCGCCCAGGCCGCCGCCGTGCAGCTGCGCGGCGAAGCGCTGGATGTGGGCGCCCTGCAGCGCACGCAGCGGGCGCTGCGCGTCGGCGGCCAGCTTCTCGAGCCGGGCCAGCGCCTCGCCATACGCGGTGAGGGTATGCGCCGAGACGCGGCGCTCGACGCGCAGGTGTTCGAGGTAGCGCTGGATGGCCGCGTCGGCCATGGCGGTCAGGCCGGCTGGACCAGCAGGCGGGTGAGTGCCGCACCGGCGATGTCGCCGACCTGGGCCAGGAACTCCAGGCCCATGTCCGGCGTGTAGCGCGTCGGGTCGGGCGAGCCGAGCGCGAGCATGCCGAACGCGGTGTGCTGGCGATCGGGGCGCAGCGGGATCAGCGCCAGCGAGGCCACCGAGTCGGGGTTCTCGAACCAGCTCGCGGCCTCGAAGCCGGAGTTGGCGCCGCAGTACGGCGCGACCAGGCTGGTGGCGAAGATCTTGACGTCCTCGCTGACCTCGGCCGCGCACGGCAGCTGCGCGAGCTCGGGCGCGACGCCCCACACGCGCACGGCGGCCTGCGGGATCATGAACTGGTGCTGCAGGTCGTGCACCAGCACCGGCGCCAGGCGCTCGGCGTCGTGCGTGAGCATCACGGAGCGCGTCCAGCGGTGCAGGCGATCCGAGATGGCCATGTTGTCCTGGCCGTAGCGGATCATCTCCATGATCTTGCGTTCCAGGCCCTTGATGCGCTCGCGCAGCATCTCCATCTGGCGCTCCTGCAGCGAGACGGCGCGCGCGCCGTGCGGGCTGGACAGCTGCACGCTGGCGAGCAGCTCGGCGTGGCGCTCGAAGAAGCCGGGGGTGTTCGCGAGGTAGCCCGCGATGTCGTCCTCGGTGATGCCGTCGGTGCCGCTGGTGCTGTTCACAGTTCGATTTCTCCTTCGAAGACGGTGGTGGCCGGGCCGGTGAGGAACACGCTGTCCTCGGGGCCGCCGGCCCATTCGACGGTGAGCTTGCCGCCGTGCATGTCGACGTCGACGCGCGTGTCCAGCCAGCCGAGCCGGATGCCGGCCACGATCGCCGCGCAGGCGCCGGTGCCGCAGGCCAGCGTCTCGCCGGCGTCGCGCTCGTGCACGCGCAGGCGCACGTGCGAGCGCGAGAGCACCTGCATGAAGCCGGCGTTGACGCGGCGCGGGAAGCGGTCGTGCGATTCGACGAGCGGCCCGATGAGCGCGACGGGATGGTGGCCGACGTCGGCCACGCGCATCACCGCGTGCGGGTTGCCCATCGACAGCACGGCCACGTCCACGCTGCCGTACTCGTCCAGGTCCAGCGGCCAGGTCTCGAAGTCGCCGACGCGGGTCGGCGCCAGGCCGGCCGAGTCGAACGGCAGGTCGGCGTGCTCGAAGCGCGGCGCGTTCATGTCGACGCGCACGCGGCCGTCGGCCTGGATGTGCAGCTCGAGCTCGTTGTTGACGGTCTGCACGCGGATGGTGTCGCGGCCGATCAGGCCGCGGTCGCGCACGTAGCGGGCGAAGCAGCGCGCGCCGTTGCCGCAGTGCTCCACCTCGTCGCCGGTGTTGTTGAAGATGCGGTAGCTGAAGTCCATGCCGGGCGCGGTGGGGCGCTCGACGATCAGGATCTGGTCGGCCCCGACGCCGAAGCGGCGATCGCCCAGCCGGCGCATCTCCTCGGCCCCGAGCGCCAGCGGCTCGCGCGTGGCGTCGAGCACGACGAAGTCGTTGCCGGCGCCTTGCATCTTGGTGAAGCGAACGCGGGTCGGGGAGGGCAGCATGGCGCGATTATCGCTGCTGGGGCGATGTCCTCACCAACGGCATTCGGACGGCGGCGAGGCGATGTTGCGCACGTGCCGCTCGAGGATCTCGGGCAGCAGTTCGAGCACCCGCGCCTTGCCGGGGATGTCCGACGCCTCGGTGCAGCGTCGCAGCACGTCGAGGGTCAGGTCGTCGATCGCGCGCATCGAGACCGGCGCGTAGCTCAGATGCCACGGCTCCGGGAACATGCCGCCCTGCAAGCGCGCGTACGGGCGGAAGAAGCCGTGTTCGTGGATGCGGGCGTCCAACCAGCGGTGCAGCGGCGCGAACAGGCCGTCCGGCGCGACTTCCTCCGGCAGCAGCTTGGGCTTGTAGCCGGGCGGCATCACGGCGCCGTCGACGACGTCGATCTCCGTGCCCCACTGGTGCCGGCTCGCGCCGGGCAGCGCGGACCAGTCGAGGATGTGGCGGACGATGTCGTCCTCCGTCATGCCGGCGCGGTCGCGCACGTGGCCGGACAGGTCGTACAGCGGCGCGCGGCCGCTGAACTTCGCCTCCCAGATGCGCACCTGCGCCGCGTAGCCGCGGAACGAGCTGTACGGCCGCAGATCGATGCCGTCGCGCGCGGCCGCGGCGCGCAGGCGCAGGAACGCGGCGGCGGCCTCGGGATGGGCCGCGAAGCGCGGCGCGTCGTGCTGCACGACGTGCGTGCGCACGCGGCCGGTGACCTGCAGTTCGTCGAACATGCGCGCATCTTGCAGCACGCCGTCCGACGCTGCCGGTTCAGGCGCCTTGCTCGATGATGCGGATCGCGCGCTCGGTCGCGGCGATCGCGTTGTCGATGTGGCTGATCACGCGGTTGCGCAGGTCCACGGCCGCGCCGTTGGTCTCGCCCTGCGCCACGTCGTTGCGCGCCTTGTGCAGCAGCTCGTCCGCGTGGTGCAGGCGGCCGCGGAAATCGAGGCGGGCGTCTTCCGGCGGATGCTGGTAGATGTTCTTGCCGTCTTCCATCGCAGCCGTCTTGGCGTCGCCGATGGCGCGGTCGATCTCGACGATGGCGATGTCCTCCTGCCCGCTGACCGCGGCGTCGCCCGGGCGATGCTCCAGGTTCCAGCGCGCGTCGCGCAGGTCGGTCAGCGCGTGCAGATAGGCCGGGTGGTGCTGCGGCGCGGGCGGCGGGGGCGGCGGCACGACGACGCAGCCGGTGGCGGCGAGCACGAGGGGCGTCGCGATCAGCGCGGCGACGAGGCGTTGCGGGAACTGCATGGTTTCTCCGTTGTGCGTTGGGTCGGGGTGGGCGGGTTTGTAGCCGACGAAGCTGAGCCCGGCCTGTTCACCCGAACGCGGCGACGCGGTCGCCCGGCGGACGAGAAAACCCGGTCAACCGCCGCCGGACGGCCGATGCACCAGCCCCCACACCATGCGGAACAGCGCCTCCTCGAAGCGCGGGTCGTCCAGCATCGCGCTCTCCTCGACCGCGGCCGAGCGCACGGCGCCGATCACCGCGCGGGTGAGCATGTACAGCGTCGGCGCGTCTGGCACCGGCAGTTGCGGGTCGCCCAGGCGCGCGATCGCGGCGCGGATGCGCTCGGCGCCGTCGTCCATTGCCGCGACGATGGCGGCCGGCGCGTCGAGCTGCCAGCCCAGCCGCGCCAGCAGCCGCTGCGCCTTCTGGCCGCGGCCGAAGGCGTCGACGATGTGGCGGATGTACAGGCGCAGCGCGTGCTCGGCGTCGTACTCGCCGGCGACGCAGCGGTCCAGCATCACGTCGAGCTCGCGCAGCACGCGGTCGCGGTGGCGGCGCACCATCGCGATGACGATGGCCTCCTTGCTGGGGAAGTACTGGTACAGCGTGCCGATCGAGAAGCCTGCGCGCTCGGCGATGCGGTTGGTGGTGAAGCCGGCCTCGCCGTCGCTGTCCAGGATGCGCGCGGCCGCCTCGAACAGCGTGTCCACGGTGCGCAGCGCGCGCGTCTGCGAGGGCTTCTTGCGCAGCGGGTCGTCGACGGTGTCGCGGGGTGGGGCCATGCGCGAACTCTACCGGGCTTCCACCAACCCGGAACTGAGCCCGGCAGCGTCCGGCGGCGCCACGCCCGGGAAGGCAAAAGCGAGTAGACCCGTCCGGCGCCCGCCCTTACGCTCCAGGACAGAGACGAATTCCACCCGCGAGAACATGAACGCACCTGTCGAAATCCCGATCGCCGAGACCGCGCGCCGCCTGCCGATCCGGCGCCTGCGCGTCGACCTGTCCAAGGGCTTTCCGACGCTGTGGAACGGCGGCGAGGCGTTCCGCACGCATTACATGAACGCGCTGTCGATGAGCTTTCCCGTCGGCGAGCAGTTCTTCATCGACTCGGTGAAGAAGGGCGTCGCGATGCTGCCGCCCGGGGAGCAGGCCGCGTGGGCCGACGAGGTGCGCGGCTTCGTCGGCCAGGAGGCGACGCACCGGTTCCTGCACGGCCAGTTCAACGCCGAGCTGGAACGCCAGGGCCTGCGGAACTACTGGCAGGGCTGGGCCGCGTGGCGCATCAGGAACGGCGAGCACCTGCACCCGGTCAACCACGTGGCCGTGACGGCCGCGTACGAGCACTTCACCGCGGTCATGGCCACCGGCGTGCTGACGCACCCGGAGTGGCTGGCGGGCGCGACGCCCGACCTCGCGCTGCTGTGGCGCTGGCACGCGGTCGAGGAAAGCGAGCACAAGACGGTCGCCTTCGACCTCTACCGCGCGATGGGCGGCAGCGAGCGCCGGCGCATCTCCTGGTTCGTCTACATCGCGGTGCAGTTCCTCTTCGAGTCCAGCCTGCAGACCTTCATCAACCTGTGGCGCGCCGACCTGTGGTGGCGGCCGCGCACCTGGTGGCAGGCCGCGCGCTACCTGTTCGGCCCGCGCGGCGTCTGGGCCGCCAGCTTCCTGCCGCTGCTGCGCTACCTGCGCCCCGGCTTCCACCCGAACCAGCTCGCCGATGCCGAGCAGATGGCGCAATGGCTGCAGGCGCAGCGCGACGCCTACTCGATCGTCGCGGGGTAGCGGATCACTGGCGCTGCCCCGGTCCCAGGCGCACCGAACGCACCAGGTCGGCCTGCGAGCGCTCGAGGTCCAGCTGCGGCGTCAGCAGGACCTCGGGGTAGGCCTCGCAGCGCGTCTGGAACGAGCGCATGCCGCGCGCGATGAAGTCCTGGCGCAGCCCGGCGCGGTTGGCGTCGACCTTGGCCTTGAGCTGGTCGACGGTCAGGCCTTCCTTCCGGGCCGTGTCGGACTCGTCGCCCCAGTACCTGCCGATGATCAGGAACTGGCCCTCGACCTCGTCGACGAACGGGCCGTTGTCGACGTGCCAGACCTCGTACGCGTGGCGGTTGGCCTCGGCGGTGGCGGGGAAGGTCTCGCTGCAGATCTCCTCGATCCACTTGACGCTGCGCACCCGCACGATCAGCTCGGCGAAGTCGTGGAAGTAGTCGCCCGTGGCCTGGCCGCCGCTCGCGCGCGCGGTGGCGAACGCGCTGCGCGGCGGCAGCACGATGGTGGTGGGCGCGCTGGCCGCGGCGGACGCGGGCGCGGCCTCGGACGCCGCGGCGGGCGGGTGCAGCGGCGCGCCCCATTCGCCCTTGGGCGCGGAGGCGGCCGCGGGCTGGGCCGGCGCGGGGGCGGCCACGACGGCGGCGGCCAGGGCGGCGAGGGTCAGGAGACGCTTCATTTGGTGTAGTCGACGGTCTTGCAGGCTTCGTGGATGTCGCGGTCGCGCTGCGCGGCCGTGGCCTTCTCGTGCGTGGGCACCACCACGTTGCCGCCCTCGAGGCAGTGCGCGCGGATGAGGTGCGGGCCGCGCTTGACGATCCTGTAGCCGCCCGTGCGCGGCTTGGGCTGGGCGGGCGCGGCGGGGGCCTTGGCGGCGACATCCGCGGCCGAGGCGGCGGGCGGCGCGGCGGCGAGCAGGGCCGCGGCGCACAGCGCGGCGATCGGGGGGAGGGCGAGGCGGATCATGGCGGACTCCTGTGTCCGGAGGCGGCGGCGACGGCCGTGCCGCGGTCGAGGCGCGGGCCGTCGCCTGGCCTGCGGACGAGCGCCGATTCTTCCATACGCCCGTGACGGGCAGCCGGCGCGCCGGGACGCGCTCAGGCAGAATCGATCGAGCCGGGTCGGCCGGCGTCGCCGCTCCCCACGAGACAAGGTCACCGCATGAAATCCCCGCTGCCGCTCGCCGCGCTCGCCCTGGCACTCGCCTCGCTCGCCGCCGTCGCCGCGCCGCCCGCCGGCGCGCCGCTGCCCGTGCGCGCCGACCACCCGTTCCTGGGCGCCTGGCAGATCACCAAGCGCGACGACGACTGCGCCGAGGTCTACCGCATCGACCGCAGCGGCCGCACGCTGATCACCAGCGCCGAGGAGGTGGCGCAGTCCTCGTTCACGATCACCGACCAGCCGAGCGCGCGCGGCTACTACAAGTGGGTCGACACGCTGGTCAAGGACAACGGCAAGAAGGACTGCTGGGGCCAGGTCACCAAGCCCGGCAAGACCACCACCCGCTACGTGATGATGAACCCGGCCAAGGATCGCTTCATCGTCTGCCTGGCCGAGGACGGCCGGCAGTGCTTCGGGCCGTTCGTCAAGCTCGAAGGCGGGGAGATCTGACGCCGCCGTCCTCAGTACAGGCTCGCCTCGCCCGGCGGCCGCGTCTTGAAGCGCTTGTGCACCCAGTAGTACTGCGACGGGTTGCGCCGCACCTCGGACGCGATCCATTCGTTCATGCGCGCGGCGTCTGCCACGGGGTCGTCGGTGGGGAAGTCCGTCCACGGGGCCAGGAAGCGCACGCGGTAGCCCTGGCCGCCGGGCAGGATCTCGGCGACCACGGGCTGCACCGTCATGCCCAGCGACCTGGCCATCTTCGACGGCGCCAGCAGCGTGGCCGCGGGCACGCCCATGAAGGGCACGAACGCGGCTTCCTGCGGGCCGAAGTCCATGTCGGGCAGGTTGAAGAACACGTAGCCGCGGCGGATGGCGCGGATCAGCGGCAGCGCCTTCTCGTGGCGCGAGAAGACCTCGCCGTTGCCGAAGCGCAGGCGGCCCTTGCGGATCGCCTGGTCGAAGACCGCGATGCTCTGCCGCTGGTAGATCGAGCCGACCGGGCGGTTCTGGAACAACTGCGACGCCGAGCCCGCCACGTCCAGCGCCACGAAGTGCGGCACGAGCCACATCACCGGGCCGGGCGTGCGCTCGGCGAAGCCGACGTCGCCCTCGACGTGGATCAGCCGGCGCAGCCGTTCCGGCGGCGCGTGCCAGAGCAGGCCGCGCTCGAGGATGCTGCGCGCGATCCACTGGAAGTTCTCGCGGGCGATGGCACGCCGCTCGGCATCCGGCTTCTCGGGCATGGTCAGCTCGAGGTTGCGCAGCGCGACCTTGCGGCGCGAACCGGCCAGCGCCCACAGCAGCCGGCCCAGCCCGCGGCCGATGGCGGCCTGCAGCGCCAGCGGCATCCAGCTGAGCAGCCACAGGAAGCCCAGCACCAGGCGTGCGACGACGTTCATTCGGTTCCTTGCTCGCGGGGCTCGACCGCCTCGGCCGCGCGCGGCGGCTTGTAGCGGTTGTACCCCCATAGGTATTGGCCGGGGTCGGCCAGGATCTCGCGCTGCATCGTCTCGTTGACGATGGTGGCGGCCTCGACCTGCGACGCGGCGTCGCTGCCCGCGGGCAGCGGCCGCACCAGCTCGCTCGCGTGGACCACGTAGCCGGCGCCGCGCGGCAGGCGCTCGCAGCGCAGCACCACGCAGTGCGCGCCGGCCTGCTGCGCCAGGCGCGCGGCCAGCGTCATCGTGTAGGCGGGCAGGCCGAAGAACGGCGCCCAGACGCCCTGGCCGTCGGGCGGCACCTGGTCGGGCAGCAGGCCCACCGACTCGCGCCGCTTGAGCGCGCGCAGCATCTGGCGCACGCCGGCCAGGCTGGCGGGCGCGGTGGGCATCGTCGGACGCCGGCGCGCCTGCTCCTGGAACTCGCGCAGCGCGCGCTGGCGCGCCGGGCGGTACAGCACGGTCACCGGCTGGACGTCGCCCCAGCGCGCCGTGTAGGCCCGCGCGGCGACCTCGAAGCTGCCCATGTGCGGCGTCAGGATCACCAGCGGCCGGCGCTCGGCGACAAGGCGTTCCAGCGCCTGGTCGCCGCGCCACTGCACCTGGCGCAGCAGGTCGCCGTTGCTCGCCGTCAGCCACAGCCACGGCGTCTCGGCCACCATGCGGCCGGCCTCGGCGATCGAGCGCCGGCGGTCGCGCGCCGCCACGCCCGCCAGGTCGGCGTTGGTGCGCAGCCGGCGGCGGTAGGTGGGCGACAGCAGCCACACCAGCCAGCCCAGCAGGCCGCCGACGGCGTGCAGCAGGCCCAGCGGCCAGCGCGAGATCCAGCGAACGAGGAACATCCGGTTGCGGGTGACGACAGTGGTCGGCGATTATCCCCGGCATGGCGGTGCGGCTGTCGCACCCGGCCGACGCGGCGCCCGGTCTTGTAACAAGGGCATCGCGCCGCCGCGCTAAAGTGCGCGGATGCACTCGAACCTCCACGCCCCCCGCCACGCGCGCCCGGCCGCGCGCGCGACCGTCGCCGCCGCCGTCCTGGCCCTCGCGGCCGCCGCCCCGGCCCACGCCGAGACCGGCACCGGCACCGCGCTGAAGAACACCGCCATCGCCGGCACCATCGCCACCTGGACGGTCGCCGCGCTCAAGGGCGCGCCGTTCCTCGGCTGCCTCGACCACGGCACGCCGGGCCACGACGGCTGGGGCGCGCGCGTCGCCGCCGGCAAGGACTCGGAGCTGTCGTACGAATCGATCGGCGCCGAGCGCCACGAATGCCAGCTGACCGACGTCGGCCCGTTCTCGCTGGACATGTCGCCGCTGCTCTCGGCCAGCGCCTGGCAGGCCAAGTCCGACAGTGCGTACTCGCACAGCGCGTTCGACCTCGCCTTCGTGCCGATGATGCACTGGCGCTACCCGGTGGGCGGCGGCGCGCGCCTGGACCTCGAGTTCGGCATCGGCCCGGCCTACCTGAGCGAGTCCAACATCGGCAACCGCCAGAAGGGCAGCAACTTCCAGTTCTCCGACCACTTCGGCGTGGGCCTGAGCAGCGCCGACGGCCATTGGCGCGCCGGCTTCGCGTTCCGCCACATCAGCAACCTGTCGATCCGCACGCCCAACAACGCGGTGGACTTCAAGGGCATCGCCGTCGAGTACACGCCCTGAGCGATCGCTCGCCCGCGTGAAAACGGCGACCCGCGGGTCGCCGTTTCTCATTTCGCCGCCAGCGCCTCGCGCCGCTGCCGCAAGCGTCGCCATCGCAGCGCCACGTGCCGCAGCCAGGCCTCGCGGATCAGCCAGCCGCTGGCCCAGACGGCCAGGCCGGCGAACAGCGTGTCGCTGAGGAAGTGGCCGCCCTCGGCGATGCGTGCCAGGCTGACGATCGTGCCCCAGGCCAGGCCGATCCAGAGCCAGCGCCGGCGCGTGGCGACGCTGCCCATCAGGCCGACGGCCATCAGGATGTAGCCCGAGGTGGCGTGGCCGCTGACGAACGAGCAGTTGTGCTCGCACTGGTGCGTGGGCACCAGCGCCGGCGTGAAGTGCGCCGCGCCGCCGAACTCGCTGATCTGCACCGGCCGCGCGCGGCCCCAGTATTCCTTCAGGCCGGCGTTGACCAGCAGCCCCGAGCCGAGGATGCTGACCCAGGCCAGCGCCGCGAGCCGGCGCGACCAGCGCGCGCCGAGCGGGCGCGGCCGCCAGATCGACAGCACGATCACGACCAGGCCGACGAGCGCGTAGAGCTTCCCCGACCACGGGATGCCGTGGTACAGCAGGCGCACGAACGCGTATTGGTCGCCGACGAAGCCGCCCGGCTTGTCGTGGAACAGGCCGCTGGCCCGCAGGTCGAGCTGCGGCCAGGCGGTGAAGATCCAGGCCAGCAGCAGCGCCAGCGTCAGGCCGATCCAGCCGGCCTTGTGGCGGGCGCGCCAGCCGAGGCGCGGCGCGCGGACGGTCGGCGTGTCGCTCACTTGGACTTCTTCGCGGGCGGCGCGGCCGCGGGCACCGGCGCGGGGGCGACCGCCGCCGGCGCGATCGCGGGCACGGACGCGGGTGCCGACGCCGCGACCGGCGGCGCCAGCTTGGCGGCCACGACGGCGGCGGCCGCGCTCGCGGCCTCCGCGGCCTGGGCCGCTGCCTGGGCCGCCGCCAGCGCCAACGCCTGCGCCGACGCCGCCTCGCTGGCCGCCTGGGCCGCGGTCTGCTCGGCGCCGATGCGCGACAGCGGCTCCGACGCCGCCGGCGCCGGGCGCACCAGCGCGTAGCCGCGCACCTGCTGCACGACCTCCAGCTTGGCGAGCTCGTCCGGCTTGACGCGATCCAGGCGGGTCAGCGCCCAGTCGCCGCCCTTGGGGTCGGTGCGCTCGGCGGTCTGGTTCAGGTAGAAGGCGACGCTGGGCTGGTGCAGGCGCCACTGCACGACGCGCTCGCGGTCGAGCAGCGTCATCTGCGCGATGGGCACGGTGCGCGCCAGGGTGCGGATCGGATCCTGCGCGGCCTGGCCCCACCACGGCAGCACGGCCAGCACCAGCCAGCCGGCGGCCAGCAGGCCGGCCGCGACGGCGCCGTCCGACTCGCTGAGGTAGTTGCGCACGTTGGGCACCCAGATCGCGAGCGCGAACACGAGCAGGCCGACCGGCACCGCCACCCACACCCACGGCGCCGGCGGCGCGCTGGACAACAGCGCCTGGTACAGCGGATCGTGCGTGGACTGCGCCAGCGTCTGCGCGATCCACGGGCTGGCCGCGCCGAGGGCGACGAGTCCGACGATCGTCGCGCACAGGGCCAGCCGCAGCTTCAGCGTCGCGCCGACCAGCTCCTGCGCCGCCAGCAGCATCAGCGGCGTGAAGCCGTACAGCACGTAGTGCGGCAGCTTGGTGCCCGACAGCGAGAAGAACACGAGGACGAAGCCGAGCCAGCCGAGCAGGAACCGGCCGAGCGGCTCGTTCCAGCGCGTCTTCAGGTGCATGGCGATGGGCACCAGCAGCGGCGTCCACGGCATCATCTCGACCGGCAGCAGCCACACGTAATAGAACAGGCTGCCCGCGTGGCCCTCCAGCGAGCCGGTGAAGCGCTCGACGTTGTGGTGCAGCAGGAAGCCGTCGACGAACGCCATGCCGTGGCGGGCGATCGCGTAGACGTACCACGGCGCCGCGATGGCGACCATCAGCGCCCAGGCCTGCGGGTCGTTGACCAGCCGCTGCAGGCGCGACCGGTTGCGCCTGGCCGCCAGCCAGATGCCGGCCGCCGCCGCCGGGATCAGCAGCGCGACCGGGCCCTTGGCCAGCAGCCCCAGGCCGATCCAGGCGAAGGCGCGCCGGCGCGGCGCGTCCTGGCCGTTCTCGAGGTGGCGCCACAGATCGAGCGCGGCCAGCGTGAGCAGCAGGTTCAGCAGCGAGTCGGCGGTCGCGGCGCGGCCGATCAGCATCGGCCCCAGGCTGGTGGCCAGCAGGCCGGCGGCCGCGATCGCCGCCGGCGGCCCGAAGCGCCGCCACGCGAACTGGCCGAGCGCCAGGCACCAGAAGAACGCGCACAGCGCCGAGGGCAGGCGCGCCGCGAACTCGTTGAGGCCGAAGATCTTCAGGCTGATCGCCTGGAACCAGTAGACCAGGATGGGCTTGTCGAAGCGGTCGACGCCGTTGAGCGTGGTGCTGCCCCAGTCGTGGCCCACCGTCAGCTCGCGCGAGGCCTCGGCGAACGCGCCCTCGTCGACGTCGAACAGCGGCGCCGCGCCCAGGCGCGCGATCCACAGCGCCAGCAGCACGGTCATCAGCAGGCCCAGCAGGCGCATCGAGGGCTGCGCGCCGCGCGCGCGGCTCACCGGCGCGGCGACCGCGATGACGGTGTCGGCCTCGAGCGAAACCGCGTGCTCGCTGCCGGGGATCACCGTGTCCACCTCGTCGGAGGCGAAGGCGCGCGCGTAGTCGTCCTCGTCGTCGCGCGTCATCACCGCCAGCGGGATCGGGCGCGAGGCGCGGTGCTCGGCGGCCGATGGCGGCGGCGTGCGGACCGGCGGCGGCTTGCGCACCGGCGCCGGTGCGATCTTGTCGAAGCTCGGCGGCGGGGGCGGCGGCGGCAACGGCGGCAGCTGGTTCGCGGCTGCGGCCGGACGCGGTGCTGGCGGCGGCGGCCTGGGCGCCGGCGCGGCCTTGCCGGCGGCGGCGTCGGCGGCCGACCACATCTTCGGCTCGGCGGGACGGCCGTCGCCCGCGTCCGCGCGGTTGCTGCCCGCGCTCTCCATCAGCTCGGACATCGACTTCGCCCGCGGCCTGGGCGCCTGCCCGGCCGGCGCCGCCTGCGGGGCGAGCGGCGACTGGGCCGGCGCGGCCTTGCCGGCGGCGGCATCGGCGGCCGACCACATCTGCGGCGGCTGCGACGGGCGGCCTTCGTCGTCGGGCGCCTTGGGCCTGCCCGCGGTCTCCATCAGCTCCGACATCGACTTGGGCCGGGCCGGCGGCGGGGGCGGCGGCACGAAGGCCGGCCGGGCCGCCGGCGCGGGCGCGACGGGCGACTGCAGGATCGGGTCGGGCGGCTCGTCGGCCGGCAGCGGCGGGATGAACGCCGGGCGATCGTCGCCGACGACCACGCCCGGCACGCCCGCGGGCGGCGGCGGCTTGGCGGCGCTCGCGGGGCGCTGGCCCGGCGGGGGCGGCGGCAGCGGCGCCGAGGCGACGTTGAAGGTCAGGTTCGGCGCCGTTTCCGGCGTGCGCTCGCCGTCGCCGAACAGGTCGTCGTAGGGCATCAGCGCGCCCGGTTCGACCGGCTTCAGCGTGGGCGGCTTCGGCCCCGGGGCGGGCGCGGGACCGGGCGGCGGGGACGAGGGCGGAGGCGGGGGCAGGGCCGACATCGACGGTTTTCGGGGATGTTGGGGGCGACGACTACGGGGATCTAGCGGTTCGAATGCCAGGCGGCATCGTCCGACGGCGCGCTCAGCCTGCCGTGATGGTAGGGCTGCGCGTGGCGACCGTCATAGTAGATGCGGATGAGCAGCTCGGCGAGCACACCGGTGAGCAAAAGTTGCAGGCCGGCGATCACCATGAAGAAGCCGAGCGTCAGCAGCGGCCGGCCGCCGATGGTCTGGCCCAGGATGAACTTGCACGCCGCCAGCCAGGCCAGGATCAGCCCGCCGGCGCTGCCCGTGAACAGGCCGATGCCGCCGAAGAAGTGCCCGGGCCGCGTGCCGTAGTTCAGGAAGAAGTGCATGGCCAGCAGGTCGGTGATCACGCGGAACGTGCGCGACAGGCCGTACTTGGACGTCCCCGCCACGCGGGCGCGGTGGTTCACCGGCACTTCGTCCATGCGCTGCGGCGAGGTCACCGTCGCCAGCCAGGCCGGGATGAAGCGGTGCATCTCGCCGTACAGGCGCACCTCGCGCAGCACCGAGCCGCGGAAGGCCTTGAGGCTGCAGCCGAGGTCGTTGAACTGCAGTCCGGTGGACTTGCGGATCAGCGAGTTGGCGATGCGCGACGGGAACTTGCGCAGCCAGAAGCCGTCCTGGCGGTACTTGCGCCAGCCGGCCACGAAGTCGAGGTCGCCCTGCAGCAGGCGGGCGACCAGCTTGGGGATGTCGCGCGGGTCGTTCTGCAGGTCGCCGTCCATCGTGACGATGACGTCGCCGCGCGCGGCGTCGATGCCGGCCTGCATCGCGGCCGTCTGGCGGAAGTTGCGCCACAGGCGGATCACGCGGATGTGCGGGCCGACGCCGGCGCCGTGCTGCTCGAGCGCCGCGCCGGTGCCGTCGCGGCTGCCGTCGTCGACCACCAGCAGCTCCCACGGGAACGGGTAGTCCGCGAGCGCGGCCTGCACCTCGTCGATGAGCGGGGCGGCGTTCTCGATCTCGTTGTACATCGGCACGACCACCGACAGCCGGTGGAACGGCACGCCGTCGACGTCGAGCGCGCCGCGCACGCCGAACGCGGTGCCCGGGGCGTCGGCGCGGGCGCCGGCCGGCTCGACGGCGGCGGGCGCCGCCGCCGTGGGCAGGTAGTGTTCTCCGCTGGAACTGGCGGTCATGGCTTGCTTTCTGGCGCCCGCGGCGGGCGCACGATCAGGGAAAAGACGAGCGCGGTGGCCAGCGCCACCACCAGCATCAGGGCGTGGACGGCCAGGGCGGCGCCGAAGATCAGTCGGTGATTGTCGGTGTTTGCGGGAGCGAGCGGCGCGCCCGGGGCGGCGGCGGGCGTTTCGCGCACGTGCGCCTGCGTGCCGAGCGCGACGCCGGCCTCGTAGGTGCCCACGCCCGCGGGCGCCTGCAGCGGCAGCACGCCGGCGAGCTCGCCGCCGAGCGCGCCGCAGAAGCCGGCGCCCAGCGGCAGGTTGGCCAGCGAGGCCAGCAGCACGCCGACGATGCCCAGCTTGAGCATCCAGTTGGCGATCGCGAAGCCCCAGGCCGCCGCGCCGCCGCGCGCCGCGCGGAACGCGGCCGCGACCTTGGCCACCAGGTGCCAGGCCTTGCGTGTGCGGCGCGCGGACGCGTGCGCGCGGGCTCGCGACCAGCGCGCGTGGAGGTGGATGCGGCGCACCAGCAGCGGCAGCAGCGTCGCCGCGGCGAGGATCGCCGCCGCCGCGAAACCGATGCGCCACGCCAGCGGCGCCGGCACCAGGATCGCGATGCCCAGCACGCCCAGCACCATCATGTCCTGCAGCCGCAGCCACAGCAGACTGGCGGTGGCGTCGCCCAGGCCGACGCCCCAGCGCCGGTGCAGCAGGAACGAATAGCTCGCCTCGCCCGAGCGCATCGGCAGCACGTTGATGGCCGCGTTGTGCAGCAGCGTGACCTGCAGGCACTCGCGGTAGCCCAGCCCCAGCGCGCGCAGCTTCCACAGCCACTCGGCGCGCAGCCGGCCGGCGCGCAGCGCGTAGGTGGCGCTCATGCCCAGCGTCGCGCCGACCCAGCCCGGCCACGGCACGGTGGCCACGCGCTCGGCCAGCAGCCGCCAGGGCGTGAACGCGACCAGCAGCGCCAGCACGGCGAGCCCGGCGGCGATGCTGGCGACGGCGATCCAGCGGGCCCTGGTCATCGGGACGGGGTTCAGGCGGCGTCCGCGCGGCGGCCGCTCGCGCGCCACCAGCGCCACGCGCCGGCGAGCGCGACCAGCGCCAGCACGAGCTGCAGCGGCGCGGCCAGCGGATAACCGGTCTCGAGGTTGCGCGCCCACTTCGCCGACTCCAGCCCCGTGGCCTGCAGCAGGCCCGGCGTCGCGGCGATGCAGAAGGCGCTGGCGAGCAGTCCCGCCGCCATCAGGCGCTGCCCGAGCGGGCGGCGCAGCAGCCGCGTCATCGCGCCCACCGGCCACGCGCGCGGCGCCAGGCTGCCGAACACCAGGCCCAGGCCGGCGCCCACGCAGGCGTCCGCGGGCCAGTGCGCGCCGACGGCCAGGCGCGACAGCGCGATGCCGAAGGCCAGCAGCGTCGCCAGGATCAGGCCGGGGCGGGTGTCGATCCAACCGCCGACGGCGCTGCGTTCGTCGTAGCGCCGCTTCTCGCCGCGCAGCAGCGCCAGCAGCGCGAACGCCATCGCGCTGTGGCCGGACGGCATCGAGCCGGCGCTCAGCGCGACGCCGACCACGTGCAGGTTGGCCGCCCCCAGCGCCAGGAACGGCCGCGGCGAGGGCACGTGGTGCTTGATGAAGCTGGCCGTCAGTCCACCGACGACGACCACCCACAGCAGCTGCGCGACGCGCTCGGGCACCTCGTCGGCGAACGCGGTCAGGTAGATCCAGGCCGACAGCGCGAGCCCGGCCACGCTCAGTGCCGACCAGATGGCCGGCGCGCCCGGGCCGAGGTCGTTGACGGCGTGGAACAGCGCCTCGTTGGCCGCGCCGTTCGAGCGCAGCCACAGGCCGGCGGCCAGCGCGAGCAGCCCGGCGGCGAGGGCGGGCCAGTCCAGGGTCGCGGCCGGCTTGCCGGAGGTCGGGGACGAGGGCGTGGCGACGGCGGACATGGGCCGGGATTGTATCGACGCCCGCGTGTCGCGCCGGCTCGCCGGGTGAGCCAGATGCTTCGGCAGAATGCGCCCGACAGGAACCCTCCCGATGAGCCGCCCGAAGACGATCACGCTCGACCACCTGCGCCGCTACGCCGTCGCCCGCACGCTGTTTCCGCCCACCACGCTGGGCAAGGCGATCGCCCGCCTCGGCTTCGTGCAGGCCGACCCGATCCGGGCGCCGGCGCGGGCGCAGGACCTGACGCTGCGCCATCGCGTCAAGGACTACCGCGCGGGCGACCTCGAACGGCGCTATCCGCGGCTGGAGGTCGAGGAGGACTGCCTCGTCAACTACGGCTTCGTGCCGCGCGGCCTGCTGCCGCTGATGCACCCGCGCACTGCGAAACGCGCCTGGGACGCCGCCACCGAGCGCCGCGCCGCCGAGGTGCTGGCCTTCGTGCGGGCGCGCGGCGCGACGCATCCGCGCGACGTGCAGGAGGTGTTCGACCATGGCCGCGTGCAGAGCTGGGGTGCCACCAACACGCTCAACGCCAGCACCGCGCTGCTGGACGGCATGCACTACCGCGGGCTGCTGCGCGTGAAGCGGCGCGAGAACGGCACGCGCGTCTACGAGGCGGTCGACCATCCGCCCGCCGACGACGGCCCCGCCGCCCGCCGCGAGCGCGCGCGCCGGCTGCTGATGACCATCGTCGAGAAGTACGCGCCGCTGCCGTCGGCGTCGCTGGGCTACCTCGCGCAGCTGCTGCGCTACGGCGCGCCGCACCTGCAGGGCGAGACGCGCGCGCTGCTGGCGGAACTGCGCGCCGCGCTGCCGCAGGCGAAGATCGACGGCGTCACCTGGCTGTGGACGCCCGGCGAGGATCCGGCGTCGGGCCGGTGGCGCGTCGAGCCGGACCGTGCGCGCCTGCTCGCGCCGTTCGACCCCGTGGTCTGGGACCGCCGCCGCTTCGAGCTGCTGTGGGGCTGGACGTACAAGTTCGAGGCCTACACGCCGCCGGCCAAGCGGACGATGGGCCATTACGCGCTGCCGCTGCTGTACGGCGACCGCGCGGTCGGCTGGGCCAACGCCACGCTGGTGGGCAAGGCGCGGCTGGAGGTGCACGTGGGCTTCGCCGACAAGGCCTGGGCGCGCGAGAAAGCGCTTGCACTCGCGATCGACGACGAGCTGGTCCGCATGGCCGAGTTCTTGCAGCTCGAGCCTGGCGCCGCGGTCCGGATCAAGCGGGCGCGAAAGTAGTGCACAAGTTGACGAGTCGGGCGGTTGTCACCTGATCGACCGCTCCGCCCGTAACAAAAAGAACGTCAAATGCAATTGCCTGCTCCTGCCGGGCCCGCGGCACCCGCCGCGGCCCGGTTCGGCGCCAGCGCAAGCAGTCCTGAACAACCTGCGAGGTACGCATGGAAGGGTCCGACCTCAGCCGCCCTGCCGGCCGCAATGGAAGCCACGACACGGGGCGCTACGCCGCCGCGCGTCCGAACGACGGCGCCGCGGCCGGTTCGGCGTCGGGCATCGCCGGCATCGCGCTGGCCGCGCTGGAGGCCGAGCTCGCCTACCGCGGGCCGGAACGCCGCAGCGGCCCGGGCGCTGGCCTGGCCAAGCTGCTCGCCAGCGTGCTCGACGAGGTCGACTACGGCCTGGTCCTGATCGCCGCCGACGGCCACGTCGTGCACGCCAACCATGCCGCGCGGGTCGAGCTCGCCGGCGCGAAGTCGCTGCAGCTGGTCGGCCGCCGCCTGAGCGGGCGCTCGGCCAGCGACCAGCGCGCGCTCGACGAGGCGCTGGCCAGCGCCCGCGACGAAGGCAAGCGCCGCATGCTGGCGTTCGCGCCGGCCAACGCGATGTCCGAGGGCAAGTCGTGCGACCTGTCCATCGTGCCGTTGCCGGCGCCGCTGTCGTCCAACCACCCCGGCCACGCGGTGCTGATCTCGCTGCCGCGCAGCCGCATCGCCGAGACGCTGTCGGTCGACGCCTATGCCCGCGAGCTGGGCCTGTCGCGCCGCGAGCAGCAGGTGCTGGCCGGCCTGTGCGAGGGCCTGCGCGTCAAGGAGATCGCCGCCAAGCTGGAGATCGGCGACGAGACCGTGCGCAGCCACGTCAAGCGCCTGAAGGCCAAGACCGGCTGCGCGGGCATCGTCGACATCGTCAACCAGGTGTCGCGCCTGCCACCCATGGTCGGCGCGCTGCGCCAGACGCCCGAGCTGCCGCCGATCGACGATCGGTCCTGAATCGCCCCGTCGTGCTTGAGGCCGCCGGGAGGCGGCCGATATAATCTCGTCCATTCCGAGGAGCGTTGCGAGGCCCGGCCGTCGATCACGGCTGCGCGCCCCAGGCTCGGAACCCATCAAAGGCAACCGCGCTCACCCGCTTCGCAGCACGCGAAGTTCCGGGTGAAGGTGCAAGGTCGCCTTTCCCTCGGTCTTCGCGCGGCGTGGCGGGTACTCAACGGAGAACCTGAAATGAATGCAGCACTGACCCCCCTCCCGACCGACGCCTACGCCGTCGCCGACCTGAAGCTGGCCGACTGGGGCCGCAAGGAAATCGCCATCGCCGAGAGCGAGATGCCCGCGCTGATGGCGATGCGCGCCGAGTACGGCAGCTCGCTCAAGGGCGCCCGCATCGCCGGCAGCCTGCACATGACCATCCAGACCGCGGTGCTGGTCGAGACGCTGCAGGCGCTGGGCGCGCAGGTGCGCTGGGCCTCGTGCAACATCTTCTCGACGCAGGACCACGCCGCCGCCGCGCTGGTGGCCGAGGGCACGCCGGTGTTCGCCTACAAGGGCGAGACGCTCAAGGACTACTGGGACTACACGCACCGCATCTTCGAGTTCGGCGCCAAGGGCGACGCGAACGAAGGCCCGAACATGATCCTGGACGACGGCGGCGACGCGACGCTGCTGATGCACCTGGGCCAGCGCGCCGAGAAGGACATCTCGGTCGTCGGCAACCCGACCAGCGAGGAGGAGCGCGAGCTGTTCGCCGCGATCAAGGCCAAGCTGGCCGTCGACCCGACCTGGTACACGCGCAAGAGCGCCCAGATCATCGGCGTGACGGAAGAGACGACGACCGGCGTGCACCGCCTCGCCGAGATGTCGGCCAAGGGCACGCTGCTGTTCCGCGCCATCAACGTCAACGACTCCGTCACCAAGAGCAAGTTCGACAACCTGTACGGCTGCCGCGAGTCGCTGGTCGACGGCATCAAGCGCGCGACCGACGTGATGGTGGCCGGCAAGATCGCCGTCGTGGCCGGCTACGGCGACGTGGGCAAGGGCTCGGCGCAGGCGCTGCGCGCGCTGTCGGCGCAGGTCTGGGTGACCGAGATCGACCCGATCAACGCGCTGCAGGCCGCGATGGAAGGCTACCGCGTGGTCACGATGGACGACGCGGCCGCGCATGGCGACATCTTCGTCACCTGCACCGGCAACAAGAACGTCATCACCTACGCGCACATGGCCGCGATGAAGGAGCAGTCCATCGTCTGCAACATCGGCCACTTCGACAACGAGATCGACATCGCGTCGCTCGAAGGCTGCAAGTGGGAGGAGATCAAGCCGCAGGTCGACCACGTGATCTTCCCGGACGGCAAGCGCATCATCATGCTGGCCAAGGGCCGCCTGGTGAACCTGGGCTGCGGTACGGGCCACCCGAGCTACGTGATGTCGTCGTCGTTCGCCAACCAGACGATCGCGCAGGTCGAGCTGTTCACGCGTCCCGACGCCTACGAGAAGGGCAAGGTCTACGTGCTGCCCAAGCACCTGGACGAGAAGGTGGCGCGCCTGCAGCTGTCCAAGCTCAACGCGAAACTGACGGTGCTGACCGACGAGCAGGCGGCGTACATCGGCGTGTCGAAGTCGGGCCCCTACAAGCCCGATACGTACCGCTACTGATCACGGTGCCGCGCCCGCTCCCCGGCCTCGTTCGCGAGGCCCGGGAGCGGCGCGCCCACGCGAAGGAACCACGATGATCAAGATCCCCGTCAGCCTCGAGTTCTTCCCGCCGAAGACGCCCGAGGGCATGACCAAGCTGGCTGCGGCGCGGGCCCAGCTGTACGCGCTCGAACCCGAGTTCTGCTCGGTCACCTACGGCGCGGGCGGCTCCACGCAGATGGGCACGTTGCAGGTGGTGCAGGCGATCCGCGACGAAGGCCGGGTCGGCGTGCCGCACTACACCTGCATCGGCGCCACGCGCGCGAGCGTGGGCGCGACGCTGGACGGCTTCAAGGCCTCGGGCCTGAAGCGGCTGGTCGCGCTGCGCGGCGACCTGCCCAGCGGCTCCGGCAGCTTCGGCGAGTTCCGCTACGCCACCGAGCTGATCGAGGCGATCCGCCGGCACTCGGGCGAGCACTTCCACATCGAGGTCGCGGCCTATCCCGAGACGCACCCGCAGGCCCGTTCGCCCGAGGCCGACCTGAAGGCCTTCGCGGCCAAGGCCGCCGCCGGCGCGAGCTCGGCCATCACGCAGATGTTCTTCAACGCCGACGCGTACTTCCGCTTCGTCGACGAGGTGCGCGCGCTCGGCGTGGCCATCCCCATCGTGCCGGGCATCATGCCCATCACGAACTCCAGCGGCCTGATGCGCTTCGCCGACAACACCGGCTGCGAGATCCCGCGCTGGATGCGTCTGCGCCTGCAGTCCTTCGGCGACGACACCGCCTCGATCAAGGCCTTCGGCCTCGAAGTGATGGCGCGCCTGTGCGAGCGCCTGATCGCCGGCGGCGTGCCGGCGCTGCACTTCTACACGATGAACCAGGCGGCGCCGACGCTGGCGCTGGTCGACGCGATCGGCGGCTGAGCGCCGCCGCGAGACCCGTCATCCTGCGGACTGCGCGCAGGATGACGAGCCGGCCTCAGGTGCGCTGGTGCAACCCGTCGGACTCGACGCGCACCTTCGCGCCGATCGCCGGCGCGGTCGCTTCGCGCACGGTGCGCAGGGTGCCGTCTTCCATGCGCACGTTGACGTCGTAGGCGATGCCCTGGCGCTGATGCTTCTCGATGGCGTTGCCGATCAGGCCGCCGCCGACGGCGCCGACCACGCCGCCCAGCGTGCGGTTGTTGTTGCCGGCGATGCGGTTGCCCAGCAGCGCGCCCGTGGCGCCGCCCGCCAGCACGCCGACGCCGTTGGTCTGGCCCTGCACCTTCACCTCGGTGACGGCCTCGACGACGCCGCAGTCGGCGCAGGGGGCCGCGGCCACGCGCTGGTTCTGGCGGACGTCGGCGTCGCGGTCGGCGCGCGGCGGCAACTGGCTGTTCGCGCTGCGCTCGTGGGTGCGGCGCGCGTCCTGGCGCCGCTGGTCGCGCCGGCCGGCTTCGTAGGCGCTCTTGTCCTGCGATTCGTTCTGCGCGACGACGACCGGCGCCGCGGGCGTCACCGGGGCCGACGAGGCGGGCAGGGGCGCGGGCGTGGGCGCCAGCGCGACCGTGGACGGCATGCTGGCCGCCGCGTTCGGCGATGCGGCGTCGCTGTCGCTCTTCGAGCAGGCACCCAGGGCGAGCGCCGCCGAGGCGACGAGCGCGAGGCGGAACGCGCGGGTGCGGGGGGTGGTCGATGTCATGGGAGTCTCCTTTTCCGGTCGGGCAGGACGCGCCCGTCATCCCCAGGACCCGGCGATGCGCGTGCCCGCTGCCCCGCCGCTGCAACATCCGGATGCAATGCGATCGCCCGGCCGCCGCGGTCGAGCGCGGCGCCGCCCATGAAAAAGGGCGTTCGCCGCGCGGCGAACGCCCCTTGCACCTGGAAACAGTCCGGCTTACGGATTGGTCGTCGTCTTCGGGAGGCCGGCCGCCGGGTAGCGGGTCATGCCGAAGAGCTTGCGCACGTCGGGGCTGCCGTTGCCGTAGACATAGTTGTAGTTGTAGCTCGGGAAGCTGTCGGGCACGACACCGTTGTAGCCCGGGTTGTTGCGATGGTAGAACTGCAGCGCGGCGGGGGCGTTGACGCCGCCGGTCAGCGTCTGCAGCGCGCCCATCGCGTACAGGTAGTAGTTGGCGTTGCCCATGCGGTGGTTCTTCTTGCCGAGCTGCTGCTCGAACAGCGCCAGCGCGCCGACGAACTCGGGCGAGGACACCGAGGTGCCGATCACGCCGTAGTAGCCGCCGCCGATGCCCACGCCGTAGGCCACGACCGCGGCGCTGTCGTCGGGGCTGCAGCTGATGGCCGAGCCGGGGCAGCCGCCCACCTGCATGCCGACGTCGGGCAGGGTGCGCCACCTGCCGGAGCCCGTGTTGGCCAGGTACTGGTACAACGGCTTCTGGAACACCGAGCTCACGCCGCCGCCCGCGCCCCAGGCGCCGCCGGAGACGTTCACGCCCACGCCCCACGGGTCGTACGGGACTTCCGGATCGTTGTACGCGCTCTCGCGGACATAGGTCGAATCCAGCGAGCCCGCCGTGTTCACCGTGACCAGGTTGCCGCCGCCGACGGCGGTGACGGCCGGGTCGACCGCCGGCGTGCTGACGCTGGGCACGAAGGTGGGGGCCGTGCCGCCGGTGACGTAGTCGACGCTGGGGCACTGCAGGCCCGACTCGTCGCCCGAGCTGGCCACGAAGGTGATGCCCTGCGCGTTGCCCTGCAGGAAGATCTGGTGCTCCTGCTGCAGGATGTCGGTGTAGTCGACGCCGCCGTTGTACGCGGCCGTGTAGGCCAGCTCGCAGCCGCCGAACGACGAGTTGACGATGTCGTACTTGTTGGAGTCGACGATGTACTGGTAGCCGTCCATGATGTGCTGGTCGGACAGGTCGGGGATGCTGACCAGCGTGACGTTGGAGCCGGGCGCGCCGCCCAGCACCTGCTGGACGTCGAGGCTGGCCTCGAAGGAGCCGTAGCCGTCGTACGCGCCGCCGCCGTCGATCAGGACGGTGGTGACGGCGGGCGCCGCCACGCCCGTGAGCGTGGTGAACTGCTCGTGGTTGAAGGCCGCCGCGACGTCGTTCGGGAAGATCAGGTCGGCCATCAGCACGGCGACGCTGACGCCGGTGCCGTCGGTCTTGGCGCTCCAGGACGGGTAGTCGTAGGCCTGCTTCAGGTCGGTGAACCAGTACGGGCCGGTAGTGCCGTAGCGGTTGTCGACGTCCGCCAGCGGCGCGTTGCCGTGGGTGGCGCGCGCATGGATCTTGCGCTCGGGGACGGCGGCTAGGCCGACGACGTGCGCGTCGAGGGCGGCGAGCTCGCCCGGGATCTGCAGGCCGCGGCGGGCCTGGAAGCGCGTGTGCGAGTTCCGGGAGACCTTCTCCAGCGGCGCGCTGAACGCCTGCGCCACCGCGGCCGCCGTGCCGCTGACGCGCACGCCGTGGGCGTTGGTCGAGACGATGGTCAGGCCGCGCGCGACGAGCGCGTTCTTGACCGCCTCGATGTCGGCGGGACGCGGGCCGTACTGCGCCAGGAATTCCGCCGGCTGCAGCCATTGGTGGTACTGCGACGACTTCTCGTCATGCTGCTTGGCGACCAGCGCCTCGAGCTTGTCCTGGTGGCGCAGCGGCAGGTAGACGCCGAACTCGACGACATCCTGGGCCGATGCGGCGGCCACGGTGGCCTTGGCGTCGGCGCGGGCCGCGGCCAGGGTGGGCGTGGCCAGCGCGGACTGGCTGGCGGCGAGGCCGCTGGCGCACAGTGCCGCCGCCAATAGCATGTTGATTCGCATGGGATCCCTCTCTCGATGAGACGAAGATGAATTTCTGAGGGAAAAAGTCTCGTTTTCTGTCGTTGGACTGTCAACGCTGCGGACCCCCGATTTGCGGGACGTGGTATCCCGATGCGGGTTTGCGCGGATCGACAGGGCCCGGCGCTTGAAAACCAGCCTGCGGGCCCGCAAATCCGGCTCGGGCGACAATACGGGGTTGCCGCCGGCGCCGCGCCGGCCGGCCCCCGCGCGCCTCTTTCCCAATCGAACCCAGGATCCAATCGGGCACATCCCATGGAAAAGCAAACCCTTTCGTTCCAGGCCGAGGTCAAGCAGATCCTGCACCTCGTCACCCATTCGCTGTACTCCAACAAGGAGATCTTCCTGCGCGAGCTGGTGTCCAACGCGTCGGACGCGTGCGACAAGCTGCGCTTCGAAGCCATCGACCACCCGCAGTTCCTCGAGGACGCGCCGAACCTCGAGGTGCGCATCTTCTTCGACGCCGAGAGGAAGACGCTGACCATCCGCGACAACGGCATCGGCATGTCGGCCGAGGAGGCCGTGGCCCATCTGGGCACCATCGCCAAGAGCGGCACCAAGGAGTTCGTGGCCAAGCTGGAAGGCGACCAGAAGAAGGACGCCGCGCTGATCGGCCAGTTCGGCGTCGGCTTCTACTCGGGCTTCATCGTCGCCGACCGCATCACGGTCGAGTCGCGCCGCGCCGGCCTGCCGCCGGAGCAGGGCGTACGCTGGAGCTCGGAAGGCACGGGCGACTTCGAGGTCGAGGAGATCGCGCGGGCCGAGCGCGGCACCGACGTCATCCTGCACCTGCGCGACGGCGAGGACGAGTTCCTGCGCCCGTGGAAGATCAAGTCGGTCGTCTCCAAGTACTCCGACCACATCTCGCTGCCCATCCTGATGAAGAAGGAGGAGTGGGACGGCGAGAAGGCGGAATACAGGCAGCTCGACGAGTGGGAGACCATCAACAAGGCCTCCGCGCTGTGGGCGCGCAACAAGAGCGACGTCACCGACGCCGAGTACCAGGAGTTCTACAAGCAGATCAGTTACGATTCCGACGCGCCGCTGGCCTACACGCACAACCGCGTCGAGGGCCGCAGCGAGTACACGCAGCTGCTCTACATCCCGGCGCACGCGCCGATGGACATGTGGAACCGCGACAAGCGCGGCGGCGTCAAGCTCTACGTCAAGCGCGTCTTCATCATGGACGACGCCGAGGCGCTGATGCCGGTGTACCTGCGCTTCGTCAAGGGCGTGATCGACTCGGCCGACCTGCCGCTGAACGTCTCGCGCGAGCTCCTGCAGGAAAGCCGCGACGTCAAGGCGATCCGCGAAGGCTCGACCAAGCGCGTGCTGTCCATGCTGGAGTCGCTGGCCGACAGCGACAACGTCCAGGACAAGGACAAGTACCAGGCGTTCTGGGACGAGTTCGGCGCGGTGCTCAAGGAAGGCATCGGCGAGGACCACGCCAACAAGGATCGCCTGGCCAAGCTCTACCGCTTCGCGTCGACGCACGCCGACAAGGGCGTGTCGCTGGCCGACTACGTGGCGCGCATGAAGGAAGGCCAGCAGGCCGTCTACGTGATCGCGTCGGACTCGCTGGCCGCCGCCAAGGCCAGCCCGCAGCTCGAGATCTTCCGCAAGAAGGGCATCGAGGTGCTGCTGCTGACCGACCGCGTCGACGAGTGGCTGCTGTCGCACCTGCACGAGTTCGAGGGTCATGCGCTGCAGAGCGTCGCCAAGGGCGCGGTCGACCTCGGCACGCTGCAGGACGAGGGCGAGAAGAAGGCCGCCGAGGAGGCCGCCACCGCGTTCAAGCCGACGCTGGATCGCCTGAAGGAGGCGCTCAAGGATCGCGCCAAGGACGTGCGCGCCACCTCGCGCCTGGTCGATTCGGCGGCCTGCATCGTCGTCGACGAGGGCGAGATGAGCGCCCACCTGGCGCGCCTGCTCAAGCAGTCCGGCCAGGCCGCGCCCGACACCAAGCCCATCCTCGAGGTGAACCCCGAGCACGCGCTGGTCAGGAAGCTCGAGGGCGACGCGCGCTTCGACGACTTCGCCAACCTGCTGTTCGACCAGGCCTGGCTCGCGGAAGGCGGCCAGCTGGAGGAGCCGGCGGCGTACGTGCAGCGCGTGAACCGCCTGCTGGTCGGCTGAGCCGGCCGTTGACGAAGGAAGTGCGCTCGTGACCTACAGCGTCAAGGAAATCTTCTACACGCTGCAGGGCGAGGGCGCCAACGCGGGGCGGCCGGCCGTGTTCTGCCGCTTCGCCGGCTGCAACCTGTGGACGGGCCGCGAGGAAGACCGCGCGACGGCCGTCTGCACCTTCTGCGACACCGACTTCGTCGGCACCGACGGCGATGGCGGCGGCAAGTTCAAGACCGCGGACGCGCTGGCCGACGAGATCGCGCGGCACTGGGGCGACGACCCGTCGCACCGCTTCGTCGTGCTCACCGGCGGCGAGCCGCTGCTGCAGGTCGATGCCGACCTGACCGCGGCGCTGCACGCGCGCGGCTTCACGATCGCCGCCGAGACCAACGGCACCGTCCCGCCGCCGCCGGGCCTCGACTGGATCTGCGTCAGCCCCAAGGCCGACGCCGAGGTCGTCATCGAGTCCGGTGACGAGTTGAAGCTGGTGTTCCCGCAGGAAGGCGTCGACCCGGCGCGCTTCACCGGCCTGGACTTCACGCATTTCTTCCTGCAGCCGATGGACAACCTGCTGCAGTCCACCAACCAGCGCCTGGCGATGGAATACTGCCTCGCGCACCCTCGATGGAAACTCGGCCTTCAGACTCACAAGATGCTTGGCATCCGTTGAGCGAGAAGGTCTCGATCCCATGCTCACGATCACCAAACGACTCGAATTCGACGCCGGCCACCGCATCCCGCAGCATAAGAGCCAGTGCCGCAACCTGCATGGCCATCGCTACGCCCTGGAGATCACGCTCGAGGGCGAGCCGGTGAACGATCCCGAGTCCAGCGATCACGGGATGCTGATGGACTTCACCGACGTGAAGACCCTCGCCAAGGAACACCTGGTCGACCTGTGGGACCACGCGTTCCTGGTGCACGACGGCGACACGCTGATCCGCGGCCTGCTCGCGCAGATCCCCGGGCACAAGACGGTCGTGCTCGACCGCGTGCCCACCGCCGAGAACCTCGTGGCGATCGCGTTCGGCATCCTCGATCCGCTCTACACCGAGCGCTTCGGCAACCACCTGAAGCTGCGCAAGCTCCGGCTGTACGAGACGCCCACGAGCTGGGCCGACTGCGACCGGGCAACCGCCTGAGCAAGCAAGGGGCGTCGCGGGCGGCGCCCCTTTCTCGTCCGGGTCGGCACCTCCTCGTCGCGGATGTTCCTCAGGCCGTCGCGGCCAGCGGCGCGCCGGGCCCGTGCGCGCGCACGCGCGGCAGCGCGAGCGCGATCGCGCCGGCGCCCAGGCCCACGGCCAGCGAGCCGAGGTACATGAACGTGTAGGCGTGGAAGTGGTCGTAGATCCAGCCGCCCAGCGCGGGGCCGAGCGCCATGCCCAGGCCCGACAGCAGCGTCATCGCGCCGAGCGCGGTGCCCATGACCTGCGGCGGGAAGCAGTCGCGCGCCAGCGCCGAGTACAGCGGCATCACGCCGCCGTAGGCCATGCCGAAGACGAACGCGACCGCGTAGAAGTCGCCCAGTCCCTTCGCCAGGACGTACGAGCCGGCGGCCAGCGCCTGCACCACCAGGCCGGCGACGATCATGCGCTTGACGCCCAGCCTGTCGCCCAGCACGCCGAACAGCAGCCGTCCGACCAGCCCCGCGAAGCCCTCGACGCTGTAGATGGTGACGGCCGTCATCGGCGGCAGGCCGCAGCCGATCGCGTAGCTGATCGTGTGGAAGATCGGGCCGGCGTGCGTGGCGCAGCAGGCGAAGAAGGTCAGCGACAGCACGATGAACGGCCGCGAGCGCAGCGTGCGGCGCGCGGCCGCCTTGAGCTCGGGCCCGCCCAGGCCGCCGGCGTCGGCCGCCGCCGGCATGTGCGGCGGGCGGCGGACGAGCAGTGCCGCCGGCACCAGCAGCACGATCACGGCCGCCGCGAGGATCAGCTGCGACGCGCGCCAGCCGTGCGTGACGACCAGCTCGGCCGCGAACGGCGACACCGTCATCGGCGCCACGCCGATGCCCGAGGACACCAGCGACACCGCCAGCGCCCGGTGCGTGTCGAACCACAGCGTCACGGTCGACATCAGCGGCACCATCAGGCTGCCTGCGGCCACGCCGATCAGCAGGCCGTAGATCAGCTGGAACTCGAGCAGCGAGGTCGCGCGGCTGGCCAGCGCCAGGCCCGCGCCCAGCAGCACGACGCCCGCCACGAGGATGGCGCGCGGGCCGTAGCGGTCGCTGAGCCCGCCCCAGACGAAGGAGCCGACGCCCATCGTCAGGAAGTTCAGCGTCATCGCGAAGCCGATGCCCCCGCGCGACCAGCCGGTGTCGGCCGACATCGGCGCGAGGAAGACGGGCAGCGACAGCAGCGCGCCCATGGCCATCCAGGTGATCAGCGCGCCCGCGGCGACCACTGCCCAGCCGTAGTGAAGTCTCGTCATGTCCATGTCCCCCGGTGTGATCATGGACGACGAGCGGACAGACGGGGAATCGACACGAGCCGGCCCGGATCCGGGAAAACGCGGCCCGTGGCGGCGCGCGCCTCCCGGCGGCGGCGGCCGTGTCAGAAGAACAGGATCGCCCCGGCGGCCACGCCGTCCAGCTTGGCGGTGTCGCCGGCGACGTCCTTGGACTGCGTGTGGCTGAGCTCGGCCGTCAGCGTCAGGCTCTTGGTCAGGCCGAAGTACAGGCCGCCGGTGAGGTTGCTGTTGCTGCGCAGGTCGGTGCCCACGGCGCCGTCGCGCAGCCGGCTCTCGCCCCAGTTCAGGCCCAGCTTGAGCTTGGGCGTGGCCTGGAACGTGCCCTGGACGACGACGTTGGTCTGCTTGCGCGGGCCCGAGTCGCCGTCCGACAGCACGCCGATGCCCTTGCCGGACTGCAGGTTGACCATCAGCCCGAACGCGTCCAGCGACGCGCTGCCGCCGATCTCCGCGCCGTTCATCGTGAAGCCGGCGCCGCCGGGGGCGTCGAACTTCTGGCTCTTGAGTCCGGCCCAGACCTTGCCGCCCGTGAAGGCGAACGAGGCCGCCGCCTGCAGCTGCGGCGAGGTGCGGCCCGTGTAGGTCGTGCCGCTCGCGTCCACCGGGCTCATCAGCGCCACGCTCGCGTCGAAGCCGGACATCGTCGGCAGCGCGTACTCGACCTGGCCGTAGGTGCCCAGGTAGGTGTAGCCGGCGCCGATGTGGCCGAGCGTCACGCGGTTGCGCTGCGTCGCGGCGACCGGGGCGCCGGCGCCGAACAGCGTCATGTCGCCGAGGATCGCGGGACGGCCGAACAGGCCGTAGTTGCGGCCCAGCTTGACGGTGCCGGCGTCCTTGGTGCCGAAGGTCAGGAAGCCCTGGCGCACGTCGACGTTGCTGTTGTTGCCGATCGCGTCGTCGGAGGACGCGGCCGCGCCGATCATCAGCGTCGCGCCGACGTCGATGCCGTCCTGCGTGCCCTTGACGCTGGTGATCAGCGCGTTGGGCAGCAGGCCGTTGCCGATCACGGTGCGGCCGCTGTCGCCGCCGCAGCCCAGCGCCTGCGTCGCGATCGCGAGGCCGCCAACGGCCTGCGAGCCGCTGCAGTGCGTGCGCGTGTAGAACGCGTTGACGATGCCGCCGACCGAGAGATCCCAGTCGCCCGCCTTGAAGTCGGCCGCGCCGGCCGAGCCCGCCGCGGCGATCGTCGCGCCGAGGATGGCGGCGTGTCGTGAAGTCTTCATGTCCTGTCTCCTGTGTGTTGGATGTGCCGGGCCTGAGGAATGCGTGCAGCCCGAGGCCGCGTTTCGCAAGCGATATGCCAGTGCCAGGAGGGAACGCTCCAATCGAACGACTGTCTTGAGGCGACACGCTCGCTGTCCCGCTCCGCGACGCCGTGTCGCGCGCGCAGGCCGCCGGGGGAGGGATTGCTCGCGTGTCGTGTCACACGCGCGGTGCGTGCGGTGCTCCAGCGCGATGGAGCGATCGCGGACGCCACTGTCGCGGCGCGGGACAGCGTCTCAGGGTGCGTCCGCGGCCGCCGCGCCGAAGCGCCACGTCAGGCCGACCCAGATCCCGCGCGGCGCGCCGGCGACGCGGAACTGCTCGCTGCGCCAGGTGGCGCCCGTCGCGTCGAACGTGCGGCCGGGGCCGGTGAACACGTTGCGGCCCAGCGTGCCGAAGCTGGCGCTGCGGCGGTCGAACAGGTTGTCGACGTCGGCGAACGCGTCCCAGCCGGCGGCCAGGTGCACGCGCGCGTCGAGGTTGACGAGCGCGAAGCCCGGCACGCGGCCGTTGGCGTCGGCGTTGTCCTCGTCGCCGCGGGCGACGGTGCCGCCCTGCGCGACGAGCGTGGCGCCGAGCTCGCCCGCGTCGCCGAACGCCCAGCCGGCGCGCAGCTTGAACGTGTGGCGCGCGATGCCGGGCAGGCGATCGCCGGGCCGCACGCGGATGTCCGCGCAGGCGGGGCAGCTGATGGGCGCGGCCGTCGAGTTGTTCGGGCTGTTCAGCACCAGCGGCGTGCGGAAGGTCGCGTCGACGAGGCTGTAGCGCGCGGCCAGCGTCAGCGCGGACAGGCTCGCCTGCAACCCGAGTTCGACGCCCTGGCGCCGCGTGGCGCCGACGTTCCTGAAGTAGCCCGCGCCGGTCGCGCCGCCGCCGCTGCTGATGAACTGGATGTCGTCGCGCAGGTCGGTGTGGAACAGCGCGAGGCTCCACTGCAGCGCCGTGTCGCCGCCGCGCGCGCCGAGCTCGGCGTTGCGCGAGATCACGGGCTTGAGCGCCGGATCCGACGAGAACGCGTTGGGCAGCGAGCAGGGCGCGGCCGGATCGGCGCAGGTCAGCTCCACCGGCGTGGGCACGCGCATGCCTTCGTTGTACGTGGCGTAGGCCGTGAGCTCGGGCGTCGGGTTGGTCGTGAGCCCGATCGCCGGGTTCAGGCGCCGGAACGCGTGATGGCCGTCCAGCGCGGTGCCCAGCTGGTCGGCGAGGTCGACCTTCGCGAGGTTGTAGCGGCCCGAGACCACAAGGAAGCTGCGCGCGCCCAGGCCGAAGGTGTCGGTCGCGTAGAGGCCGGCGTCGGACGCGCGCGCGTGCAGAGAGGTCTGCAGCGTGACGGGCGCGCCGGAGGTCGTGTCGCGCGAGTCGCCGGCCTCCTGGCTCGATTGCGTGAAGCGCGTGAAGCCGCTTTCCACGCTCGCGCCGACGCCCAGGTGGTTCGCGTGGCCCGCGACGGCGGCCGTCGACGTCAGCTGCAGCGAGGCGCCGCCGCGCGACTGGCGCACGTCGTCGATCGCGTTGCCGGTGGGCTCGTTGCCGGGGCCCACGGGCAGGCTCGTGTCGAAGTCGTCGTCGACATTGCTGTTCAGCACGTGCGTGCGCAGCGTGCGGTGGAAGGCGTTGCCTTCGAGCAGCAGCGTCGGCGAGAAGCGGTGGCTCGCGTTGGCGTTGAAGAAGGCCAGGCGGTTGGTCTGGAAGTCCGGCCACGTATACGCCTGGCGGTAGTCGCCGAGCCAGCTGCGCGGCAGCGTCTGGTTGCCTTCGAGCCGCGTGTTCGCGAGCGACAGGCTCGCGTCGGCGCGATCGGCGCCGTCGCGCCAGCCCAGCTTGCCGAAGGCCTGCGCGACGCGGCTCGGGTCGTGCGCGCCCCAGCCATCCTCGTGCAGCGCGTTGGCGGCGACGAAGTACGCGAGGTGCGCGTCGTGGCCGCCGGCCTCGGCGTCGACGGCACGGCGGCCCCAGGCGCCGCCGTGCGCGCGCAGCTCGCCGCCGCCCTCGTCGAAGCCGTCGCGCGTCGTCACGCTCAGCGCGCCGCCCAGCGTGTTGAGGCCGAACACCGGGTTCGAGCCGGGGATCACCGACAGCCGGGCGATCGCGCCGGCCGGGATCAGGTCCCAGTTGACCGTGTCGCCGAAGACCTCGTTGACGCGCACGCCGTCGACGAACACCGACAGCCCCTGCGGCGTGCCGAGCGCGGGCGAGGCGATGAAGCCGCGGAAGTTGACGTCGAGCTGGTACGGGTTGCCCGCGGTGTCGTTGACGTTGACGCTGCCGACGCCCTGGTCCAGCGCCTGCGCCAGCGTGGCGGCGCGCGGCGTGGCGAGCGCGTCGCCGCGCAGCGTCTGCACGTTGGCGGGCACCTGGTCCAGCGGCGTGCCGACGCCGGGCAGGACGGTGGTGCCGACGACGGTCACCGTCTGCAGCGCGGCGACCTGCGCCGGCTCGTCGGCGCGCGCGTGCAGGGGCGCGAGCGCCAGCGGCAGCGCGAGCAGCCGCAGGGGCCGCGGCGCACGCATGGCTTCAGCCGGGCTTCTTCGCGAACGCGCTGCACCAGCCGCCGGCGGCCACCTGCTTGCGGCCGAACATGGCGCAGCCGGCCCAGGGGTCGGTGGGCGTGCCCTGCCAGAACGCGCAGTCGGCGCAGCGCTGCTGTGCATTGTGGTTCGGGTACTTCTTCGCGTCGGTGAGCTTGGTGTCGTGGTGGTAGCCGAGCGCGACCGCGGTCTCGTCGGTGTCCTCGACGTGGCCCGCCGCGCGGGCCGGGCCGGCAACCAGGCCCAGGCCGGCCGCGGCGCAACCGCCGGCCAGCGAGCGGGCGATGAAGATGCGTCGTGTCGTGTGCGTCATGGATGTCTCCGTGCGGGCCGGCCCCGCGCGCGTCACGCTCGCGTGCGCGCGGGGCGGCCTTCTTCCTGTCGTTGGATCAGTGGGCGGCCGCGACCTTCGTGGCGGGCTCCGCGGCGGCCTGCTTCGCGGCGGGGGCGCCGCCGGCCTTGGGGATCTTGAAGACCCACACCATGCCGCCCTGCTCGAGCATGTTGACCTTCTTGGCCACCTCGCCGCCCCACAGCGGCACGGCGCCGCCCCAGCCGGAGACCACGCTCACGTACTGCTCGCCGCCCTGCTGCCAGGTGACCGGCGGCGCGACGACGCCCGAGCCCGTCTGGAACTCCCACAGCACCTTGCCGGTCTTCGCGTCGGCCGCCTTCAGATACCCCTCCGGAGTACCCCAGAAGACGAGGTTGCCGCCGGTGGTGAGCACGCCGCCCCACAGCGGCGCGGCGTCCTTGACTTCCCAGACGATCTTGCCCGTCTTCGGGTCGACCGCGCGCAGCGCGCCGATGTAGTCGTCGTTGATCGTCTTGATCGTGAAGCCCGCGCCCAGGTAGGCCGCGCCCTTCTTGTAGGCCACCGGCTCGTTCCAGATCTCCATGCCCCATTCGTTGGACGGCACGTAGAACAGGTGCGTGTCGGGGCTGTAGGCCATCGGCATCTGGTTCTTGCCGCCGAGGAAGCTGGGCGCGTTGAAGATCGCCGAGCCCTTCTTGCCGTCCTGGCTCGCCGTCGGGTCGCCCGGGCGGCTGGCGTCGATGTAGTTGGGCCGGCCGGTCTTCAGGTCGATGCTGCTGGCCCAGGTGATCTTCCTGACGAACGGGAACGCGTTCAGCAGCTTGCCGTCGTTCGCGTCGATCACGTAGAAGAAGCCGTTGCGGTCGGCCTTGCCGCCGACGCGCTTGCCGTCCATGTCGAAGGTGACGAACTCGTTGACGCCGTCGAAGTCCCAGCCGTCGTTGGGCGTGGCCTGGTAGTGCCACTTGATCTGGCCGGTCTTGACGTCGATGGCGATCGTGGAGCACGAGAACAGGTTGTCGCCCTTGCGCATGTGGCTGTTCCACGGCGCGGGGTTGCCGGCGCCGAAGTAGGCCAGGCCGGTCTTGGCGTCGTAGGTGCCGCCCAGCCAGGTGGCGGCGCCGCCGGTCTTCCACAGGTCGCCGGGCCAGGTCTGGCCGGCGGTGCCGCTGACGCCGTTCTCGTGCTTGGTGCCGTCGGCGTCGTAGGTGTAGCCCATGTGGCCTTCCACCGTCGGACGCGTCCACACCAGCTTGCCGGTGCGCGGGTCGCGCGCCTCGACGCGGCCGACGACGCCGAACTCGCCGCCCGACACGCCCGTCAGCAGCAGCCCCTGCGCGATCAGCGGCGCCGCGGAGGCCGAGTAGCCCGCCGCGTAGTCGTCGATCTTGGTCTTCCAGACGACGTCGCCGGTGGCCTGGTCGAGCGCGACCAGTTGCGCGTCCAGCGTGGCGAAGATCACCAGGTTGTCGAACAGCGCCGCGCCGCGGTTGACGACGTCGCAGCAGGGCATGATGCCCTCGGGCAGGCGGTGCTCGTACTTCCACAGCTTCTTGCCGGTGGCTGCGTCGAGCGCGTAGATGCGCGAGTACGAGGCCGTCACGAACATACGGCCGTTGTAGATCACCGGCTGCGACTCCTGGCCGCGCTGCTTCTCGCCGCCGAACGAGAACGCCCACACCGGCGCGAGCCGAGACACGGTGCCGGTGTTGACCTGCTTGAGCGGCGAGTAGCGCTGGCCCTGCGTGTTCACGCCCCAGGTCAGCACGTTGCCCGTGGCGGTGGCCTCGGACTGGATCATCTGGTCGGTGACGCCCACGGCGCCCGCCGTACCGAAGGCCGTGGCGATCGCGCCGGCGATCGCCAGCACCAAGAATCTGGATTGCATGTTGTCTCCTCGTTGGGGTTGCTGCGACGTGCCGCGCGCCGCGAGGCCGTCGCTGCGGGAGTGCGCAATGTCCGTGCCATGCGCGTTGGCGCGGACGACGGCGTCCGGCGGGCGTTTCGCGGCGGCCGCGTTGCGGGTTTCCCCGTTTCGGGCGCGGCCGGTTGCTACAGGTTCGAACACGGCCGCACGGCCGCGTGACACAGCCTCTCAGGCCGCCGCGAGCGCGAGCCCCGGCGTCGCGCCCCGGCGGCCCGACTTGGCGATCCACAGCGCGTCGACGTTCCAGCGCCGCGCCACGGCCACCGCGCGCCCGGGGCCGGCGACGAAGAACACCTTGGTCAGCGCGTCGGCCAGCGCGCCGGTGGGCGCGGCCACCGTCACGCCGGCGATGTCCGGCGGCGAGTACCCGGTGTGCGGATCGAAGATGTGGTGGTGGCGGTGGTCGGCGCTGAACGCCGTCTGGTCGTCGCCGGAGGTGGCGACGCAGCGGCCGTCCGCGAACAGGCGCGCGACCAGGCGGCCCTCGGCGAGCGGGTCGGCGATGCCCAGCGTCCAGGGCGCGCCGGCGGGGTTGCGCCCGGCCATCGCGTACTCGCCGGCGTCCACCAGCGCGTCCCGGACGCCGTGCGCCAGCAGCACGCCGCGCACGCGGTCGGCGGCGTAGCCCTGCGCGATGCCGTTGAGCGTGACGCCCATGCCGGGGCGCGCGAGGCGCACGCCGTCGCCGTCCAGTCGCAGGCCGCGCCAGCCGACGCGGGCGCGCGCGGCCGCGACCTCGGCCGGCGTCGGCAGGCGGCCCTGCGCCTGCGCGTCGGCGAACGCGAGCCACAGCGGCTGCACGGTCGGGTCGAAGGCGCCGTCGCTGCGGCGGGCGACGTCGCGCGCGGTCGCCAGCAGCTCGCGCAGCTCGGGCGGCGCCGCGGCCAGGCGGCCGTCGCGGTTGAGCAGCGACAGCGCGCTGTCGTCGCGGAACAGGCTCATCTGCGCCTCGATGCGCTGCAGCGCGGCGACCGCGGCGTCCAGCGCCGTCGTCAGCGTCGCCGCGTCGGCGTGGCCGGCCTGCAGCGACAGCGTCGTGCCGAAGCCGACCAGCTCGCGGCGCTGCCAGCGCAGGCCGGTGGCCGCCGTAGCGCGGCCGGCGAGCGCGAGCGCGCCCAGGCCAAGCGTGGCGCGCAGCAGCCGGCGCCGGATCACGCGGCGCCCCCCGTGGCCGGCAGCGGGCGGATGCGGATCGTGCGCTGCCGCCTGCCCTGGATCAGCGGGGCGCAGCGCTCGTCGCTGTCGTGGATCGCGACGCACTCCAGGCACTGGAAGCATTCGTCGTAGTCGACGCGGCCATCGGGCGCGATGGCCTCGTAGTCGCAGCGATGGCGGCAGGTCTGGCACGGCGTGCCGCATTCGGCGCGGCGCGCGATCCAGTCGAAGCGGCGCAGCCTGCCCAGCACGGCCAGGCCCGCGCCGAGCGGGCACAGGTAGCGGCAGAAGCCCTTGAACACGAAGGCCGACAGCAGCACCAGCGCGGCGGCCCAGGCGACGAAGGGCCACGAGCGCACGAAGACGAGCGTGATCGCCGTCTTGAACGGCTCGACCTCGACCGCGCGATCCGTCCACGAGCTCGCCGTCGCGCCGAACGCGGCCAGCCCGACGATGGCCGCCAGCACGACGTACTTGACGCGCTTGAGCCGCGCGTCCAGCGCCGCGCGCACGCGCAGCGGCCGCAGCCCGAGACGGCGCGTCGCCTGGCCGACGAGCTCCTGCAGCGCGCCGAACGGGCACAGCCAGCCGCAGAAGGTGCCGCGTCCCCAGGCGACGAGCGTGACGGCGACGAAGGCCCACAGCACGACGGTCATCGGGTCGTACAGGAAGAAGCCGAGCCCGCGCCCGGCGACCAGCGCCTGCACCAGCGCCGTCACGTTGACGATCGACAGCTGCCCCTGCGCGAACCAGCCGACGAACACCAGCGTGAACACGAGGTAGCCGCTGCGCAAGCGCGCGAGCCGGCGCGCGTCGGCGACGATCCAGCGCGGCCGCGCGAGCACCGTCGCCAGCAGCGCCAGCGCGAGGCCCAGCACGCCGAGCTCCCAAGCCCGCGAGCGCCAGATGCCGGGCCACGACTTGTTGTCGGCGTGCGGCTGGACGAGCTCGTCCGCCGGCAGCGCGTAGCGCAGCGGGAAGTCGCGCGCGATGCGCTCGGGGTAGATCGCGCCCCTGCTGCGCACGACGTGCAGCGCGAACTCCAGCGGCTGCGCGGGATCGAGCCCGGCGGGGCCGATCACGCGCAGCACCTTCGCGTCGGCGTGGCGCAGCCCGGGCGGCAGCGCGAGCGGGTCGTCGAGGTCGAGGTCGCGCATTTCCAGCGGCAGCTCGCCCTGGTGCAGCGTGATGCGGTCGGGCACCGCGCCGCGGACGAAGTCGTCGCCGACGAAGGTCCAGGGGCCGCGCGCGATCGCGAGCAGCGCGTGGTCGCCGTCGTCGAGCCGGCCCTGCAGGTGCGCCCAGCCCGCGTCGCCCAGCAGGTTGCGGCCGACGGCGGGCGTCGAGAGCCAGGCCACCCACAGCTCGGTGAACGTGTCGTCCGCGTCGCCGCCTGCCGCGTCGAGCGCGTCGACGCCGCTGCCCGCGAACGCCCGCGCCGCCTGCGCGCGCGTCACGCGCAGGTGCGCGAGCAGGCCCGCCCGGGCGAGGCCGTCCCAGTTCAGCGGGCGGAACGTGTCCTGGCGCACGCGCGCCAGCAGCTCGGGATCGCGGCCGCCCGCGAAGCCCAGCTTCGCGCGCGCCACGCGCAGCGACGCGGCGAGCAGGCCCTGGTTGACGATGCGCACCGAGGCCGTCGCCTTGGCCACGCCGTCGATGTAGACGTTGGCGCTGCCGCGCTGCTCGCCGCGGTTGCTGTTGGAGCCGATCTTGATGTTCTGGCGCAGCGACAGCCCGCGGTACTGCTCGACGAAGCGCGCGAGCGGCGCGGGCCCCAGGCCGTCGACGAACACCGGCTCGTGCTGCGACAGCACCTGCACGTCCATGAACGCGCCCTTGGCGTCGAGCGCGACCAGCAGGTCGGGCGGCGTGCCCGCGAAGCCCGGGATCGGCGCGAGGTCGGCCGATTCGTAGACGTAGCCCACCAGCGGCACCGCCGTGCCGTCCTGGCGGAACAGCGGCCACACCGGCAGCTCGATGTCGCGCTCGCCGACGATCAGCGGCGACGGGAAGCGCCGCTGCAGGTCGGCCTTGGTCAGCGTGCCGGCCTGCGCCGCGGCCAGCGCCCCGAGGCCGGCGCACGCGAGCGCGAAGCGGCGCGCGAGCCTGCGCCAGTCAGTCGTCGACCAGCACGGCATTCGGAACCTGTCCGACCGCGATCGTCTTGAGCGCTTGCGCCGTGGCGGTGTCGATGGCCGTGAGGTCGTTCGACAGCCCGCCCGCGACGAACAGGCGCGAGCCGTCCGCCGTCAGCGCCAGCGCCCAGGCGCGGCGGCCGACCGGCACCAGCGCGCGGACCTGGCGCGTGGCGACGTCGACGAACGCGACCTTGTTGGCGCGGCCGAGCGCGACGTACATCGTCCTGCCGTCCGGCGCCAGCACCATGCCCACCGGCGTGATGCCGTCCGCGGGCAGGCCGTCGACGGCGATAGTCAAGGTGGCCATCACGTCGAGGCTGGCGGTCGAGATCACGCTGATGCTCGCGCTCTTCTCGTTCGTCACCCACAGCTGCGCGCCGTCGGCGGCCAGCGCGAGGCGGCGCGGGCGCTTGCCGACCGGAATGGTCTTCTCGATCGTGCGCGTCGCGGTGGCGATGGCGTAGACGACGCCTGCCACCTCCGACGTCACGTAGACGCGCCTGCCGTCCGGCGACAGCTTCACGCCCTCGGGCTCGGGGCCCAGCGCCACGCGGCCGGCCTCCTTCTTCGCGGCGAGGTCGACGATGGACAGCGCGCCGTCGTCCTCGGCCGAGACGTAGGCCAGCCGGCCGTCGGCCGAGATGTCCAGCGCCTCGGGATCGTGGCCCAGCGGGCTGCTGTCGACGACGCGGCGCGTCGCCAGGTCGACGGTGTCGGCCTGGCCCGCGTCGCCGCAGGCCACCAGCAGGCGCGTGCCGCCGGGCAGCAACTGCAGGTGGCGCGGGCGGGCGCAGGTCGGGATGCTGCCGGCGACGGCCAGCGTCTTCGCGTCGACCAGCGTGATCGCGTTGTCCTTCTCGCCGGCGACGTAGACCAGGCCGGTGCCGGCCCGGGCCGCGTGCGCGGCGAGCAGCAGGGCGCCGGCGAGCGCGGCGCGGAGAGGCGGGCGATGCGATGTCATGGCGTGGCGGGCAGCAGTTCGTCGGGAGGTGTGGACAGCGCGAGCGACGCCGCGTCGCCGCGGAAGACGAGCCCGCCGCCCGTGGCCGCGCCGGGGATGAAGCGCAGCGGCGCCTCGCGCGTGCGTTCGATCGCGGCGGCCGCGGCGGCGTCGAGCAGGGCGTCGACGCGGCCGCGGTGCTCGCTCTTGCGGCACACGGGGTCGGTGGCGGCGGCGTCGCCCGTCAGCAGGAAGGCCTGGCAGCGGCAGCCGCCGTGGTCCTTGTCGCGCTCGTCGCAGCTGCCGCAGGTGCCGTTCATCCAGCCGGTGCCGCGATAGGCGTTGAAGGCGTCGCTGTCGAACCAGGCGGTACGCACCGGGGTGTCGCGCAGGTTGGGGAAGTCCAGGCCCGGCAGCATGCGCGCGCTGTGGCAGGGCAGGGCGGCGCCGTCGGGCGCGACGACCAGGAACACCGCGCCCCAGCCGGCCATGCAGGGCTTGGGCTTGGCATCGGCGTAGTCGGGCGAGACCCAGAAGATCTTCATCGCGCCGCCGCCGGACGCGAGGCGCTCGCGGTGCGCGACGACGATCGCCTCGGCGTCGCGCAGCTCGTCGACGGTAGGCATCAGCGCCGCGCGGTTGTGCCAGGCCCAGCCGTAGTACTGCGTGTTCGCCAGCTCGAGGAAGTCGGCGCCCATGCGCTCGGCCATGTCGACGATGCGGCCGACGTGCGGCAGGTTGAAGCGGTGCATCACGCAGTTGAGCACCATCGGGTAGCCGGCGTCCTTGATGATGGCGGCCACGCGCGACTTCATGTCGAAGGTGCGCGTCGAGCTGATGAAGTCGTTGAGCTCGCGCGTCGAGTCCTGGAACGAGAGCTGCACGTGGTCGAGGCCGGCCTCCTTCAGCGCACGGGCGCGCGCCGCGGTGAGGCCGACGCCCGAGGTGATGAGGTTGGTGTAGAAGCCCAGGCCGCGCGCGTGGGCGACGAGTTCCTCCAGGTCCTCGCGCAGCAGCGGCTCGCCGCCCGAGAAGCCCAGCTGCACCGCGCCGAGCGCGCGCGCCTCGGCGAGGACGCGCTTCCACGTGGCGGTGTCGAGCTCGGCGTCGTGGCGCGCGTAGTCGACCGGGTTGGAGCAGAACACGCAGTGCAGCGGGCAGCGGTACGTCAGTTCCGCCAGCAGCCAGAACGGCGGCTTGACGGTCGAACTCACGACGCCGCCCCCGGCTGCACCCAGCCGCGTTCGCGCGCCTGGGCGAGGAAGGCGTTCACGTCGCCGGACAGCCCGTCGCGCTCGAACGCGCGCTCCAGGTCGCCGACGATCTCCGCCACCGTGCGCCGGCCGTCGCAGCGGCGCAGGATCTCCGCGGCCGGCGTGTTGAGCTTGACCATGCCCTCGGGGTACAGCAGCACCCAGGCGTCCTGCGCGGGCTCGAACTGCAGGCGGTACATCGGCGCGACCGCGGGGTGGGCGTCCGGGGTCGTCATGGGCGCAGCTCCTTGTCGAGGTCGTCGGGGTAGGCCAGCGCGATCGCGTCGAGCATGGACCACAGGATGTCGAGCTTGAAGTCGAGGATCGCGATCGCGCGCTCCTGGCGCGCGCGGGTCGTGCACCAGCGGTGCGCCACTTCCAGCCCGTGCTCGACGTCGCGCCCGGCCAGGGGGATGCGGCTGCGGAAATAGGCCAGGCCTTCGGCCGCGATCCACGGGTACAGCGACGGCCAGCCGGCGAGGCGGTCGGCGTGGATCTTCGGCGCGAACAGCTCGGTCAGCGACGAGATCGCGGCCTCCTCCCACGGCGCCGTGCGCGCGAAGTTGACGTAGGCGTCGACCGCGAAGCGCACGCCGGGCTGCAGGTGCCGCATGGATTCGAGGTCCCGGCGCGCGAGGCCCGTGGCCGTGCCGAGCCGGCACCAGGCCTCGATGCCGCCGGCCTGGCCGTCGCGGTAGTCGCCGCGGCCGTCGTGGTCGAGGATGCGCTCGATCCAGCGCCGGCGCTCGGCGCGGTCGTCGCAGTTGGCCAGCACCGCGGCGTCCTTGCGCGGGATCTGCGTCTGGTAGTAGAAGCGGTTGGCGACCCAGCCGCGCACCTGGAACGGCGCGAGCTCGCCGCGGTTCAGGCGCAGGTTGAACGGGTGGTGGATGTGGTAGCGCGATTCGCGCTCGCGCAGCCGCGCCTCGAATTCGTCTGCGCTCCACGGGAGGGTGATGGCCAGGCGGTCGTTCACAGCGAGATCTCCATGCCGTCGTGCGCGACCTCGATGCCGAGGTCCTGCAGCGCGCGCCGCGGCGCGCTGTCCTCGTCGAGGATCGGGTTGCTGTTGTTGATGTGGATCAGCACCTTGCGCGCCGGCGTGGCGTCGCGCAGCGCGTCCACCATGCCGGGCCGGCCGCCGGCGCCCTGCTGCGGCAGGTGGCCCATGTCGCTGGCCGACTTCGCACCGAGCCCGGCGCGCTGCATCTCGTCCTCCTGCCAGAAGGTGCCGTCGACGAGCACGCAGTCCGCCGCGTTCATCCACGCGAGCTCCTGCTCGCCGACCTGCGCGAGGCCGGGCGAATAGAACAGGCTGCTGCCGTCGGCGGTGTCCTCGATGCGCAGCGCGATGTTGTCGCCGATGACCTGCTCGCGCCGGTGCGGCGAGTACGGCGGCGCCTTGCCGGGGATCGCGAGCGCCGTGAAGCGCAGCTGCGGCACGGCCTCGATCTCGAACTCGGCGCGCGTGGCCGTGCCGTCGACGCCGATCATGTGCCAGCGCGTGCCGCAGTAGTGCTGCAGCACGTTGAGCAGCGGCAGGCCGCTGGTGAGATCCTCGAACACGCAGCGTGTGGCCCAGAGGTCGATGCACGGACCCTCGCGCAGGCCCAGCAGGCCGCTGACGTGGTCGATCTGCGCGTCCATCAGCACGACGGCCTTGATCGGCGTGTCGCGCAGGCCGTGGCGCGGATGCAGCTGCGGGTGGCGGCGGATCTGCTCACCGATGTCGGGCGAGGCGTTGAGCAGCACCCAGGACTGGCCGTCGGCCGACACCGCGATCGAGCTCTGCGTGCGCTCGGACGCGCGGATGCGCCCGTTGCGCTGCCCGGCGCAGTTCGCGCAGTTGCAGTTCCACTGCGGGAAGCCGCCGCCGGCTCCGGAACCCAGCACGAGGACTTTCATGGTCGTTGACGTCCGAGGTCGGTGGGCGGCGCGGCGGCGGATGCGCCGCCGCGCCGCCCGTGTCAGGTCAGCGCGAGGCGATGTACATCGTGATCTCGAAGCCGAAGCGCAGGTCTTCGAAGGCGGGTTGCGTCCATTGCATGGGAATCTCCTGGTGGGTTGTGACGCCGCCGGTCGGCGGTCGCCGCGCCCGCGTTCGGCGCGGACACGGGTACTGCTTCGCAAGTCGCGTGCCGCGCCCGCGAATCACCGTGGGCGCGCGCGATTCCGAGGGTTCACCCGTGCTGCCGCGCGTCGCGCGCGCACGATCGCGCCCTCGCGCGCGTGACGCGCGGGGCCGGTGTTCCAGAACGGGACGGCGGCGCGACGCCGCATGGCACAGGGTCGACCCGCGCCGCGGCGCCGCTTCAGCGCCAGCGCAGCTTGCGGTAGATCGTGTTGCGGCTGATGCCCAGCGCCTTCGAGGCCTCGGAGATGTTGCCGCCGGCCGCGTCGAGCGCGGCCTGGATCAGCGCGATCTCGGATTCGCCGAGCGTGCGCGCGGCCGCCGCCGCCGGGGCCTCCGCGGCGGCGGGGGGCACCGGCGTCGCCGGTGCGGCCGATGCCGCGGGCGCGGCCATCGCCGGTGCCGGCGCGGCGACGGCGGCGGGCTGCCGCCGCACGTCCTCGAGGAAGTCCTCCGACAGGTGTTCCTCGGTGATTTGCGGATCGTTGCCCGCCATCACGACCGCCGTGCGCAGCACGTTGGCGAGCTGGCGGATGTTGCCGGGCCAGCCGTAGCGCTCGAACAGCGCCATCACCGACGCGCTGATCTCGGGCGGCGCGTCGGGCGCCTCGGCGATCACGATGCGGCGCGCGACGGCGCGCAGGTCGCTGCGGTCGCGCAGCGCGGGCAGGCGCACCACCAGGCCGTTGAGGCGGTAGTACAGGTCCTCGCGGAACGTCGCGGCGGCGCACATCTCGCGCAGGTTGCGGTGCGTGGCGCTGACGACGGCGATGTCGACCGGGATGGACTTGTGGCTGCCCAGCGGCGTGACGCAGCGCTCCTGCAGCACGCGCAGCAGCCGGGCCTGCAGCGACAGCGGCATGTCGCCGATCTCGTCGAGGAACAGCGTGCCGCCGTTGGCCTGCAGGATGCGGCCGGTGGCGCCCTTGCGGCGCGCGCCGGTGAAGGCGCCGTCCTCGTAGCCGAACAGCTCGGCCTCGATCAGCGACTCGGGGATCGACGCGCAGTTGACCGCCACGAAGGGCTGGCGCGCGCGGTTGGAGTCCTGGTGCACGGCGCGCGCCAGCAGCTCCTTGCCGGTGCCGGTCTCGCCGAGGACCAGCAGCGGGATCTCCTTGTTGAGCACGCGCTGCACCTTGGTCACGACGGCCTCGACCTGGGCGTCGCCGGTGCTCAGGTAGCGCAGGCCGGACAGCCGCAGGCGCGACGCGGACCCGTCGTCCGCCGCCACGCGCGGCGTCTGCGGCGCGCCGGCGGCGGCCGGTCCGCCGTCCAGGCGGGATGCCGGCGCGCCGCCGTCGCGCGCGGCCGGCGCGCTCTCGAAGCCCGCCATCACCGAGCGCAGCGGCCCGTTGAAGCGCGCGCTGGCGTGGAACTGGCGGCCGCTGGACAGCGTCAGCCGCATCGGCAGCGGGATCGGCGTGCGGAAGTGGTCGATCACGGCGACTATGGTCGTCTCGAACAGGCTGGTGAGCGTGTGCATGCGCAGCGCGGCGCCGCTGATGTCGAGCTGGTCGAGCGCGCTGCGGTTGGCGCCCAGGATGCGGCCGTCGCCGCCGACGACGATGATGCCTTCGAGCAGCGTGCCGATGAACTCGGGCCGCAGGTGGAAGTGCAGGCGCAGCCGGTTGCCGTAGTCCTCCGACAGCCAGTGGTTCTCGATCATGCGCGCCGACATCCGCACCAGCCCCATCGTGTGCTGGTGGTAGGAGTGCTGGTCGCCGGTGACGTCGAGCACGCCCAGCATGTTGCCGCGCGGGTCGACGATGGGCGCCGCCGAGCAGGTGAGGAAGCTGTTGGCGTGGATGAAGTGCTCGCCGGCGTGCACGAGCGTGGGCCGCTCCTCGACCAGCGCCGTGCCGATCGCGTTGGTGCCCTTGGACTGCTCGGCCCAGTTCACGCCCGGCGCCAGCGCCATCTTGCCGGCGCGCGCCAGGAACTCGTCGTCGCCGATCGAGTGCAGGATCGTGCCCTGCGCGTCGGTCAGGACGATCATGCTCTCGGTGTTGACGATCTGCTCGAACAGCATCTCCATCACCGGCGCGGCGTGCGTCAACAGGCGCTGGTTGCGCTCGCGCGCCACGGTGAGGTCGCCGCGGATCATCGGTTCGAAGTCGGGCCGTTCGACGCGCGTCAGGCCCAGCGCCGTGCAGCGCAGGTGCGACTGCTCGATGAGCTCGGCGCGCGCCGGCATGTCGGCCGATTGCGCCGTGGGCGTCGTCCACCCTCCCGGGAACGGAAGGGTGCGGAGGGATGCTGACATGGGTCGCTTCCTCTGTTCCTGCCCGACGGCAGGTTGTCTCTCGTTGTTCCGTCGGTCAGCGAGGGCCTCGCGAGCCCGCGTTGCGCCGCGGTCTGTTCGATCCTGGTACAGCTCGCGTGGCACAGCGTCGGGGCTATCCCTGACGGACGCCTGACGGGGCGAGCCGCCGTGGACGTTCCAGGATAGCACTCGACCCCGTCGAATCCCAGCGGGCGGGGCCGCCGGGCCGGCGCGAGCCAGTCCAGTTGCTTGCGGAATCGCAAGAAACATTCCTGGCCGCGCCGTCGGCGTCGTGGCACGGGCTTTGCAGACCGCCAGCCCGTTCGCCAGACCCTTAGCAACGACACGGAGACAACCATGCGACGCCCTGCCCACGCCACCCCGCCATCGACGAATCGCCGCGCGCGCCGACCCTGGGCCGCCGCGATCCGCATCGCGGCCTTCCTGCTCACCGTGGGCGGCTGCGTCGTCGTCGGCGCGCACGGCAACGTCACGCCGCAGGCCGTCGACACCACCGGCCTGGAGCCGCTGGGCGACGCCTGGCGCGACGTCAATCCGTACAGCGGCAACGCCAAGGCGGTGGAGATCGGCTCGTCCGGCTTCAACCAGAACTGCGCGCGCTGCCACGGCCTGGAGGCGATCTCCGGCGGCATCGCGCCCGACCTGCGCCGCCTGGACAACGACTGCGCCGGCATGAAGGACAAGACCGCGCGCGACGGCTGCGTCAAGGACAACGACGACTACATGATCACCACCGTGCGCCACGGCCGCACGCGCAACGGCGCCGTCTACATGCCGCCGTTCGAGGGCGTGCTGAGCCAGGAGGCGATGTGGGCGATCAAGACCTACCTCGAGTCGCGGCGCGAGAAGCCGCTGCCGGACGCGCAATGACCGCGCCGCAGCTCAATCGCCGCGGCGCCCTGCGCGCGCTCGGCGCGGCGGCGCTGGTCGCCTCCGGCGGCGTGTCCGCGGCCGAGGCAGGCCTGGCCGCCGTCAGGGCGCGCGGCACGCTGACCGTGGCCGTCTACCGCGACATGCCGCCGTTCCACGACCGCGGCCGGGGCATCGACGTCGACCTCGCCGCGGCGCTGGCGGACGCGCTGGGCGTCAAGCTCGCGCTGATGCCGTTCCCGGCCGGCGACGACATGAACGACGACCTGCGCAACATGGTCTGGAAGGGCCACTACCTGGGCTACGGCCCGGCCGACGTGATGCTGCACGTGCCGGTGGAAGCGCCGCTGATGGACGCCAACCCGCAGGTGCGCATCTTCGCGCCGTACTGGCGCGACCGCGTGATGATCGCGCGCGACGTCCGGCAGCTGCCGCACCTGGAGACGCTGGCGCAGCTCAACGGCAAGCCGGTCGCGGTGTCGGGCCAGACCCTGGCCGGCTGGCTGCTGATCGGCGCCGACGGCGGCGCCTACAAGCAGCAGCTGAGCACGACCTGGAAGGACGGCGTCGAGGCCGCGCAGGCGCTCCAGCGCGGCGAGTGCGCGGCCGCGGCGGGGCTGGAGTCCGAGCTCGAATCGGTGCTGGCCGGCGACCCGCGCTACGTCATCACGCCGCTGCCCACCGTGAGCAATTCGCGCAACGGTTGGGCGGTCGGGCTGGCGGTCAAGAAGGATGCCGGCGACCTGGAGACGGCGCTGCAGGCGGCGGTCGACGGGCTGGTCGGCGACCGGCGCATGCAGCAGATCTTCGACAAGGGCCACGTGGCCTGGCGGCCGGTGTAGGCCTCGCTTCAGGAGATCAGCAGCGCGCGGAAGTCGTTGACGTTCGTGCGCGTCGGGCCGGTGATCACCGAGTCGCCGAGGCGCTCGAAGAACGTGTGGGCGTCGTTGTCGGCCAGGCGGTCGCGCGCGCGCAGCCCGAGCGCGCGGGCCCGCGCGAGCGTGTCGGGGCGCAGCACGGCGCCGGCGATCTCCTCCTGGCCGTCGACGCCGTCGGTGTCGCCGGCCAGCGCGAAGACGCCCGGCTGCTGGTCGAGCGCGAGCGCGAGCGACAGCAGGAACTCCACGTTGCGGCCGCCGCGGCCGTGGCCGCGCACGGTGACCGTGGTCTCGCCGCCGGACAGCAGCACGCACGGCGGCGCGAACGGCTGGGCGCGCGTCGCGGCCTGCAGCGCGATGCCGCCCATCACCTTCGCGACGTCGCGCGCCTCGCCCTCGATGGCGTCGCCCAGGACGTGCGCGGCGTAGCCCGCCTCGGTAGCGACCGCGGCCGCGGCCTCGAGCGCGGCCTGCGGCGTGGCGATCATCCGGACCTCGGCGCGCGCGAGGCGCGGGTCGCCGGGCTTGATCGATTCGCCGCGGCCGCTTTCCAGCAGCGCCATCGCGGCGGCGGGCAAGTCGAGGTCGTGGCGGCGCACGATGTCGAGCGCGTCCTGGCAGGTGGTCGGATCGGCGACGGTCGGGCCGGAGGCGATGTCCAGCGGCCGGTCGCCCGGCACGTCCGACATCAGCAGCGTGACCACGCGCGCCGGATGGCAGGCCGCCGCGAGGCGCCCGCCCTTGATCGCGGACAGATGACGCCGCACGCAGTTCATCTCTCCGATCGTCGCGCCGCTGGCGAGCATCGCGCGGTTGACGGCCTGCTTGTCCTCGAGCGTCAGGCCCGGCAGCGGCAAGGGCAGCAGCGCGGAGCCACCGCCCGAGACCAGGCACAGCACGACGTCCTGCGGCCGCAGGTCGCGCACGACGTCCAGCATGCGCTGCGCGGCGCGCAGGCCGGCCGCGTCGGGCACGGGATGCGCGGCCTCGACGATCTCGATGCGGCTGCACGGCGCGCCGTAGCCGTAGCGCGTGACGACGAGTCCGGACAGCGGCCCGGCCCAGTGTTCCTCGACGGCCTGCGCCATCGCGGCCGAGGCCTTGCCCGCGCCGATGACGACGAGGCGCCCGTCGCCGAGCTCCTCGGGCCGCGGCAGGTGCGGCGGCACGCAAAGCGCCGGCTGCGCGCTGGCCACCGCGGCGTCGAACATGCGGCGCAGGAGCGCGGTCTCGGCCGTCATCACGCCGCCTGGCCGATCTCGAAGTTGGCGAGCTTCTCCAGCGCGCGCACCATCGCCGAGTGGTCCCAGGCCTTGCCGCCGTGGGCCGCGCACGCGTTGAACAGCTCCTGCGCGTTCGCGGTGTTGGGCAGCGACACGCCGAGCGTGCGCGCGCTCGCCAGCGCCAGGTTGAGATCCTTCTGGTGCAGCTCGATGCGGAAGCCCGGGTCGAACGTGCGCTTGATCATGCGCTCGCCGTGCACCTCCAGGATGCGGCTGGCCGCGAAGCCGCCCATCAGCGCCTGCCGCACCTTGGCGGGGTCGGCGCCGGCGCGCGCGGCGAACAGCAGCGCCTCGGCCACGGCCTCGATGTTGAGCGCGACGATGATCTGGTTGGCCACCTTGGCCGTCTGCCCGTCGCCGTTGCCGCCGACCAGCGTGATGTTCTTGCCCATCAGCTCGAACAGCGGCCGGACCCGCGCGAACACGCCCTCGTCGCCGCCCGCCATGATGGACAGCGTGCCGTTGCGCGCCCCCACCTCGCCGCCCGAGACGGGCGCGTCCAGGTAGTCGCAGCCGATGTCGTTGATGCGGCGGGCGAAGCGCTTGGTCGCGATCGGCGAGATGGAGCTCATGTCGACGACCACCTTGCCCTTGGACAGGCCGGCCGCCACGCCGCCGTCGTCGAACAGCACGGCCTCGACGTCGGGGGTGTCGGGCACCATGACGAAGACGACGTCGGCGCGCTCGGCGACGCCGCGCGCGTCGACGCACTGCGTGGCGCGCGACTCGGCGATGGCCGCGGGCACCTTGCCCTTGGTGTGCACGAACAGCTGGTAGCCGGCGGCGATCAGGTGGCCCGCCATGGGCGCGCCCATGATGCCCAGGCCGATGAAGCCGATCTTCGGGGATGCGATGGTCATGTCAGTCTCTCTTGTCGGATGAGGGTGCGGCTCACTTGGCGATGCGCTGGATCCAGTCCAGGCCGATCTCGGTGGAGGCGGCCGGCTTGTACTCGCAGCCGATCCAGCCCTGGTAGCCGATGCGGTCGAGGTGGCCGAACAGGAACGGGAAGTTGATCTCGCCGGTGCCCGGCTCGTTGCGGCCCGGGTTGTCGGCGACCTGCACGTGCGCGATGCGCGACAGATGCCTGCGCAGCGTCTCCGCGAGCTCGCCCTCGGTGCGCTGCGCGTGGTAGACGTCGTACTGCAGGAACAGGTTGCCGCCGCCGACCTCGGCGATCAGCGCCAGCGCCTGGTCGGTGCGGTGCAGGTGGAAGCCGGGGATGTCGTGGCGGTTGATCGGCTCGACCAGCAGCCGGATGCCGGCGTCCTTCAGGCGCTGCGACGCGCGGTACAGGTTGTCGACCAGCGTGTCGTGCACCTGCGCCGCGGGCACGTCGGCCGGCGTCTTGCCGACCAGGCAGTTGAGCTGCTTGACGCCCAGCGCGCTCGCGTAGTCGATCGCGCGCTCGACGCCTTCGCGGAACTCCGCCGTGCGGTCGGGATGGCAGGCGATGCCGCGTTCGCCGGCGTCCCAGTTGCCAGCGGGCAGGTTGTGCAGCACCGGCTGCAGGTCGAACTGGTCGAGGCGCGCCCGGATGTCCCTGGGCTGGTACGGGTAGGGGAACAGGAACTCCACGCCCTTGAAGCCGGCGCGCGCGGCGCGCTCGAAGCGGTCGAGGAACGGGAACTCCGTGAAGAGCATCGTGAGGTTGGCGGCGAGGCGGGGCATCGTGTCTCCGGGGTGTCGTCGTGGGTGTGTCGTTGGTCAGTCCAGCAGACCCGCGAGCTCGAGGCCGGCGCGTCCCTGCGGGTGGCGGCAGTCGATCTCCTCGAACTCCGCGATGTTGTCGATCTCGGTGCCCATCGCGATGTTGGTGACCTTCTCCAGGATCACCTCGACGACCACCGGCACGCGGTACTCGCGCGCCATCTCCTGCGCCTGCGCGAGTGCCGGGCGGATCTGTTCGGGGTCGGTCACGCGCAGCGACTTGCAGCCCAGGCCGGCGATCACCTGCTGGTGGTCGACGCCGTAGCCGCGCAGGTCGCCTTCGCCTTCGGGCACGTTCTGGTTCTCGAACGCGAGCTGCACGCAGAAGTCCATGTCGAAGTTGCGCTGCGCCTGGCGGATCAGGCCGAGGTAGCTGTTGTTGACCAGCACCTGCACGTACGGCAGCCGGAACTGCGCGCCGACGGCGAGCTCCTCGACCAGGAACTGGAAGTCGTAGTCGCCCGACAGGCCGACGACGGTGCGCGTCGGATCCGCCGCGACCACGCCGAGCGCGGCCGGGATCGTCCAGCCCAGCGGGCCGGCCTGGCCGCAGTTGATCCACTGGCGCGGGCCGTAGACGTGGATGAACTGCGCGCCGGCGATCTGGCTCAGGCCGATCGTGGAGACGTAGATGGTGTCGCGCGGGAACGCGGCGTTCATCTCCTCGTACACGCGCATCGGCTTGATCGGCTGCTCCGTGTAGTGGCTCTTGCGGTGCATCAGGCGCTTGCGCTCCTGGCAGCGGAACGCCCAGTCGCCGTAGTCCTTGAGGCGGCCCGCGGCGGCGCGCTCCTGCGCGACCTCGACGAACAGCTTGAGCGCGGCGCCGGCGTCGCTGGCGATGCCGAAGTCGGGGCTGAAGACGCGGCCGATCTGCGTGGGCTCGATGTCGACGTGCACGAACTTGCGGCCCCTGGTGTAGACGTCGACCGAGCCTGTGTGGCGGTTGGCCCAGCGGTTGCCGATGCCCAGCACGAAGTCGCTGGCCAGCATCGTCGCGTTGCCGTAGCGGTGGCTGGTCTGCAGGCCGCACATGCCGGCCATGAGCGGGTGGTCGTCGGGGATGGTGCCCCAGCCCATCAGCGTCGGGATCACGGGCACGCCGGTGATCTCGGCGAACTCCTGCAGCAGCGCGCTGGCGTCCGCGTTGATGATGCCGCCGCCGGCGACGATCAGCGGCTTGTCGGCGGCGGCCAGCATGTCCAGCGCCTTCTCGACCTGCCCGCGCGTGGCCGCGGGCTTGTAGACGGGCAGCGGCTCGTAGCTGTCGATGTCGAACTCGATCTCGGCCATCTGCACGTCGAACGGCAGGTCGATCAGCACCGGGCCCGGGCGGCCCGAGCGCATCAGGTGGAAGGCCTGCTGGAACACGCGCGGCACCTGCGCCGGCTCGCGCACGGTGACGGCCCACTTGGTGACGGGCTTGGCGATGGACTCGATGTCCACCGCCTGGAAATCCTCCTTGTACAGGCGGGCGCGCGGCGCCTGGCCGGTGATGCACAGGATGGGGATCGAGTCGGCGCTGGCCGAGTACAGGCCCGTGATCATGTCGGTCCCTGCGGGCCCGCTGGTGCCGATGCACACGCCGATGTTGCCGGCGCGGGCGCGCGTGTAGCCCTCGGCCATGTGCGACGCGCCTTCCACGTGGCGCGCCAGGATGTGCGCGATCGACTGCCGCTCGCGCATCTGCGCGTACAGCGGGTTGATCGCCGCGCCCGGCACGCCGAACGCCTGCGTCACGCCTTCGCGCTCCATCACCAGCACCGCCGCCATCGCGGCCTTCATCCTTGCCATGCTTGTCTCCATCACTGCTTGGGGGGTTGGCGTGATGGTCGGCGAGCGCGGCGCTTCGAGGAACGCCGTTGACAAGCATGACGTTTATTCCACAATGGAATACCGCCTCGCACGCATCGCCATGGATCGTCTTTCCGCCGTCAAGCTGTTCATGCGCGTCGTCGAGCTCGGCTCGTTCAGCAAGGCGGCGGCGGAGCTGGGCATCGGCCAGCCGGCCGTCACCAAGCAGGTGGCGCGCATGGAGCAGCAGCTCGGCGCGCGCCTGCTGCACCGCTCGACGCACGGCGTCACCGCCACCGAGATCGGCGCGCTGTACTACGAGAAGTGCCGCACCATCGCCCACCACGTCGATGAGGCGGATTCGGTGGCCGCGCTGCTGCAGTCGCAGGTGCGCGGCGCGATGCGCGTCAGCACTTCGGTGGCCTTCGGCCGCCGTGTGCTGGGGCCGCTGCTGATGCGGTTCATGCGCGCCAACCCAGACCTGCAGATCGACCTGGCCGTCGACGACCGCTACGTCGACCTGATCGAGCAGGGCGTGGACGTCGCCGTCCGCATGGGCCGCCTGGCCGATTCGACGCTGGGCGCGCGCTACCTGGGCATGAACCCGTGGGTGCTGGTGGCGTCGCCGGGATTCCTCGCGGCGCGCGAGGCGCCGGCGCAGCCGCAGGACCTCGCCGCGCGCGACTGCCTGATCTACAGCACGGTGCAGGGCGACGCGCGCTGGCACTTCACCGGCGCGGGCGGGCAGGCGGAGTCGGTGGCGGTGAAGGGACCGCTGCGCTCCAACAGCCTGTCGCTGCTGCTGGAGGCGGCCGTCGAGGGCCTGGGCATCGCCGCGCTGCCGCGCTACGTGGCGCAGGAGGCGCTGGTGCAGGGCACGGTCGTGCCGCTGCTGGGCGCGTGGTCGCTGCCCGCGCAGGAGGTGCACGCGGTGTTCCCCTCGCCGCGCATGCTGCCGCTGAAGGTGTCGGGCTTCGTCGGCTTCCTGCAGGCGCAGTTCGAAGGGGAATGGTGGACGCGCGTGCAGCGTCCGTCGATCACGCCTTGAGCAGGTCGAACAAGGTGCGCGCGACGACCTTGGTCGCGCGCCGCAGGTCCTCCAGCACGATGTGCTCGTCGGCCCGCTTCGCGTTCGACTCCAGCACCGTGCGCGGCCCCGCGCCGTAGATCACCGCGGGGATGCCGCGCTCGCTGAACAGGCGCGCGTCGGTGTACAGCGGCGTGCCGCAGGCCTCCACCGGCTCGCCGAACAGCGCCGTGGCGTGCGTGCACAGCGCGTCGACCAGCGGCGCGTTGCCGGCCAGCGGCTTCATCGCGTGGGCCAGCAGGATGCGCTTGGTGTCGACGCTGATGCCCGCCTGGCCCGCGGCGGCGCGCTCGATCAGCGCGCGCAGGCCGGCCTCGACGGCCGCCGGATCCTCTTCGGGGATCATGCGGCGGTCGACCTTGAGAACCACCTTGCCGGGCACGACGTTGGTGTTGGTGCCGCCTGCGATCTGACCGACGTTGACGTAGCCGTGGTGGATGCCGCGCACCGCGCTGCACGTCTTCCTCAGCACCTCGTTCTCGGCGTACAGCGCGGTCAGGATGCGGTTGGCGGCCTGCAGCGCGTCGACCGCCGTCTCCGGCACCGCGGCGTGGCCCATCTTGCCGTGCACGGTGATCTCCAGCTGCAGGCAGCCGTTGTGCGCGGTGACGACCTGGTAGCTGAAGCCGGCGGCGATCTCGAGGTCGGGCTTCGTCAGCCCGCGCTCCAGCAGCCAGGCGGGGCCCAGCTCGCCGCCGAACTCCTCGTCGTAGGTGAACAGCAGGTCGACGCCGCCGGCCAGCGGGGCGCCGAGCGCCTCGAGGGCGCGCACGGCGAACGTGAAGGTCGTGAAGTCGCACTTGCTGACCGCGGCCGCGCGGCCGTACAGCTTGCCGTCGACGACCTCGCCGCCGTACGGATCGCGCGTCCAACCCTCGCCGGGCGGGACGACGTCGCCGTGCGCGTTCAGTGCCACCACGCGCCCGCCGGGCGCATAGCGGCGCTGCACGACGAGGTTGGTGATCGATTGCAGGCCGTGCTCGCGCACGGTGGCCGCGGGCACCTCGTGCGCCTGCGCGGCGAAGCCGAACTCGCGCAGCAGCTCCTGCGTGCGCAGCGCGTGCGGCGTGTTGTTGCCGGGCGGCGTGTCGGTGGGCACGCGCACCAGTTCCTGCAGCAGGCGGACCTGTTCGTCGAAGTGGGCGTCGATCCAGCGATCGAGCTGGTCGTAGGAAGCGGAAGTCATCGGGTCTCCGTGGCGAGGTTGGCGAGCAGGCGCGCGAAGGCCTGCACCGCGAGGTCGATGTCGTGGCTGGAGGTGGACTCCAGCGGGTTGTGGCTGATGCCGGCGTTCTCGCCGCGCACGAACAGCATGGCCTGCGGCAGCAGCGCGTGCATCTTCATGGCGTCGTGGCCGGCGCCGCTGGGCAGGCGATGCACCGGCAGGCCCAGCGATTCGACGGCGCGTTCCCAGCGCGATTGCCATTCGGGCGCGCTGGGTGCGGCGGCGGCGCGCATCGTCTCGTGCAGCTGGTACGACAGGCCGCGGCGCGCGCAGATCGCAGCGAGCTCGGCGAGGATGTCGCGCGAGCAGGCGTCGCGCGCTTCGTTCGTCGGCGCGCGCACGTCGAGGCTGAACTTGCAGCGCCCGGGCACGACGTTGATCGAGCCGTTGGGCACTTCGAGGATGCCGACGGTGCCGACCAGGTGCGGCTCGGTCTGCGCGCGGCGCTCGACGAACAGCGCCAGCTCGGCGACGCCGATGGCCGCGTCGCGGCGGCGGTCCATCGGCGTGGTGCCGGCGTGGCTCGCGAGGCCGACGACTTCGCCGACATGGCGCACGCTGCCGTTGATCGACGTGACCACGCCCAGCGGCAGGTCGAGTTCGTTGAGCACCGGCCCCTGCTCGATGTGCACCTCGACGAAGCCGAGGTAGCGCTTCGGGTCGCGCTTCAATGCCGGGATGTCTTGCGGATTCAAGCCGGCCGCGGCCATCGCGTCGCGCATGCGCACGCCGTTCGCGTCGGCCTGATCCAGCCACTTGGGATCGAAGTGGCCCGTGAGCGCGCCCGAACCGAGGAACACGGCGTCGTAGCGCTGGCCTTCCTCCTCGGCGAAGCCGACTACCTCGAAGCCGTAGGGCAGGCGCCGGCCACGGCGGTGCAGCTCGCGCACGCAGGCCATGGGCACCAGGATGCCGAGGCGGCCGTCGTACTTGCCGCCGTTGCGCACGGTGTCGTAGTGGCTGCCGGTGATCAGCCGCGGCGCGGCGCGATCGCTGCCGTGGTAGACGCCGACGACGTTGCCGACCGCATCGATCGTCACCTCGTCGAAGCCGCAGTCCTCGCGCATCCAGGCGGCGAGCTGCGCGGCGACGGCGCGGTGGGCGTCGGTCAGGTAGGTCGTCGTCAGCTCGCCGCGTTCCGCGTAGCCGGGCTCGCTGAAGCGCGCGAGCGACTCGGCCCAGTCCCACACGAGGTTGCCTTGCGCGGGCGAGGTCGCGAACTTGTCGTCGAGGCGGATCTCGGCGATGCGGTCGATGTTGCGCAGCGCCTCGGCGAACTCGAAGTCGGGGTGGTTCGCGGCGCGGCGCTCGAAGGCGGCGATGATCTGGTGGCGCGTCAGGCCCGCGCCGCGCGGGCCGCGCACGGCGAGGATGAACGGGAAGCCGAACTTCGCGTTGTAGGCCGCGTTGAGCTCGCCGATGCGCGCGAACTCCGCGGGCGTGCAGGCCGTCAGGCCCGCCTTGCCCTGCTCGCTGGTGCTCTCGGCCGTCAGCGTCTTTGCGACCATCGCCTTGCCGGCGAGCTCCGGGTGGGCGCGGATCAGCCCGAGCTGGGCCTCGCGCCCGGCCGCGCGCACCGCGCGCACGAGGGCGTTCTTGAGCGCGGCCAGGCTCGCGAACGGGCGCGCGTCGTACGCGGCCTCGGCGATCCACGGCGAATGCTCGTAGGTGCCGTCCAGGAGCGCGACGAACTCGGCGCGCGACGCGGCGTTGAGCCGCTCGAGGGTGAGGGTGGACATGTTCATTCCCAGACGAAGGCCTGGTTCGGGTCGATGGGGTGGACCAGCTTCCAGTGCCGCGCGATGTCGACGCGGCGCGTGATCCACACGCGCTCGTGGCGCTGCACGTGGTCGAGGAAACGCTGCAGCGCGCGCATGCGGCCGGGGCGGCCCAGCAGGCGGCAGTGCATGCCGATGCTCATCATCGTGGGGCGCTCGTCGCCCTCGGCGTAGTGCACGTCGAAGGCGTCGCGCAGGTACTGGAAGAACTCGTCGCCGTGGCTGTAGCCCTGCGGCAGGGCGAAGCGCATGTCGTTGGCGTCCAGCGTGTAGGGCACGACGAGGTGCGGAGCCAGCGAGCCGTCGGTCTTGCGCACCTGCAGCCAGAAGGGCAGGTCGTCGCCGTAGTAGTCGCTGTCGTACTCGAAGCCGCCGGCGTCGACGACGAGGCGGCGCGTGGCGGGGCTGTCGCGCCCGGTGTACCAGCCCGCGGGGCGCTGGCCCAGCACGCGCTGGAACGATTCGAGGGCGGCCTGCAGGTGCGCGCGCTCGGTGGCCTCGTCCATCGCCTGGTACGAGATCCAGCGCCAGCCGTGGCACGCGATCTCGTGGCCCAGTTCGACGAAGGCGGCGGCGACCTCGGGGCTGCGCTCGAGCGCCATGCCCACGCCGAACACCGTCAGCGGCAGGCCGCGGCGCTCGAACTCGCGCAGGATGCGCCAGACGCCGACCCTCGAGCCGTATTCGTAGATGCTCTCCATGCTCAGGTGGCGCGCCGGGAAGGCGGCCGGGTTGAACATCTCGGAGAGGAACTGCTCGCTGCCGGGGTCGCCGTGCAGCACGCAGTTCTCGCCACCTTCCTCGTAGTTCAGGACGAACTGCACGGCCACGCGCGCGTTGCCCGGCCACTGCGCATGCGGCGGATTCGCGCCGTAGCCGCGCAGGTCGCGCGGGTACGGCATGGGGTGTGTGGTGGCTGTCATGGCTCAGCCTTGCGGACGCAGCACGGAGGCGAGGTCCGGCGTGCGGGGATCGAGGCGCAGGTTGCGTTCGACGGCCTCGAGGTGGCGCTCCATCAGCTTCGCGGCGGCGCGGCCGTCGCGCTTGGCCAGCGCCTCGACGATGTCGACGTGCTCCTCCTGCGAATGCTCGGCCGAATGGCTGGACTGGTACATCAGCGCGATCAGCTGCGAGCGCGAGAGCAGGTCGGCGATGAGCTCGGCCAGCACCTCGTTGCCCAGCAGGCGCGCGAGCACGACGTGGAAGTCGGCCAGCAGCCGGGTGCGGCCCGACACGTCCACGCGCGACACGGCCTGGCGCTCGTCGCGCAAGTGCTGCCGCAGCTGCTCGACCTGCTTGTCGGTGATCTGCGCGGCGAGCTGCCGCACCATGCCGCCCTCGATCAGCCGGCGCACCTGGAACACCTGGCGCGCCTCGTCGATGCTGGGCGTGGCGACGAACGCGCCGCGCGCGGGCTCCAGCGTGACGAGGCGGTCGCGGCTCAGCTGGTTCAGCGCCTGGCGCACGACGGTGCGCGAGACGTCGAACACGTCGGCGATCTGCTGCTCCACCAGGCGCGTGCCGGGCATCAGCCGGCGTTCGACGATGGCGGTCGTGATGGAGTCGACGATGCCGTCGGTGACGCTGGCCGCGGCGCGGCCCGCGCGCGGGGCGTCGACGAGTTGCAGGTGGGCGGCGGGTTTCCTGGCCATGGGGTCGCGTCGGAACTTGGATTGGATGCAAAAGTGTATACAGTTAATCGCACCGAATGCAAGCACATGACGCCAGCATGGTGCCGATCGTGCGTTGACGGAGTGCTTGTTCGAGCGCCTTTCCATTGGTCGGCCAAGGTGGCCCGACGCAACGGCCAAGGGTTATCCCTCGATCGTTGGGCATGAATAACTGTATACAGTCATGTCCATGTCGCAGCGGGTGCGGCGCTCCTTGGCGGGTCTGGTCGACGCGCGAACGGTGGCCGTTGCACGCGACTCTCCAGCCTCACAGGGCCCGCCGTGGTGAGGAAACTGCAATGCGGTTCGCGCTCGAACCCGGGCGCCGCATCCCGTGACCTGGAGAACGGGAATGGACAGCTACCTTCTCGACTGGGCCAACCTGCTGCTGCGGTGGGCCCACGTCATCACAGCGATCGCCTGGATCGGTGCGTCGTTCTACTTCGTCCTGCTGGACAACAGCCTCACCAGGCCCGACAGCGACGAGCTCAAGGGCAAGGGCGTCGACGGCGAACTGTGGGCCGTGCATGGCGGCGGCTTCTACCACTCGAACAAATACATGGTGGCGCCGCGCTGGCGGCCGCTGCCGGAGAACCTGCACTGGTCGTACTGGGAGAGCTATTCGACCTGGCTCACCGGCTTCGGCCTGCTGACGGTGCTGTACCTGTTCAACGCCAGCAGCTTCCTGGTCGACCGCAGCGTGCACGCCTGGGCGCCGAGCGCCGCGATCGCGGCGGCGCTCACCTTCCTGCTGCTGTTCTGGATCGTCTACGACACGATCTGCCGCACGCTGGGCCGCGGGCCCAACGGCGACATGGTGGTGGGGGTGGGCGTGTTCCTGCTGGTGGTCGCCTGCGCCTGGTGCGTGTGCCACCTGTTCGCCGGGCGCGCGGCCTTCCTGCTGATGGGCGCGATGATGGCCACGGCGATGACGGCCAACGTGTTCTTCTGGATCATCCCCGGCCAGCGCAAGGTGGTCGCGCAGCTGCGCGCGGGGCAGGAGCCGGACAAGATCCACGGCATCCGCGGCAAGCAGCGCAGCGTGCACAACACCTACTTCACGCTGCCGGTGATCTTCGCGATGCTGTCGAACCACTACGGCTTCCTCTACCAGGGCGCGGACAACTGGGTGGCGCTGATCGGCGTGATGCTGGCGGGCGCGCTGATCCGCCACAGCTTCGTGTCGCGCCACAAGGCGCACGTGCTGGGCCTGCGCACGCCGTGGGAGCACGCGTTCGTCGGCGTGGTGATCCTGATGGGCGTGCTGATCGGGCGCGTGCCCAAGCCGCCCGAGGCGGTCGCCGCTGCCGCGCCCGCCCCCGCGACGGTCACGTCTGTCGCGCCGGCCGCCAGTGCCGCTGCCTCCGGAACATCGGGCGTCGCGGTGGCCGCGGCCAAGCCCGGCAGCTTCGCGTCGATGAAGGCGGTCGTCGACCAGCGTTGCGTGCTGTGCCACAACGCGCAGGTGCAGAACAAGGGCATCGAGCTGGACCGCCCCGACCTGATCAAGCAGCACGCGCAGGAGGTCTTCCAGCAGGCCGTGCTGCTCAAGAACATGCCCCTGAACAACGCCACCGGCATCACCGACCCCGAACGCGAGGTGATCCGCCAGTGGTACGACGCGGGCGCGCCGACCGACTAAAGGCGCCGCGCACCGCCCGTTTCCCGCACGGCCCGCGGGCCTCCGAGGCTAGCCGGCGCCGGATCTTTCCACCCAAGAAGCAGGACTCCCCGATGACCCGATTCCACCGTCTGTGCGCGCTCGCCCTGGCCGGCGCCTCGCTCTCCGCAACGGCCGCGGACTGGAGCGACACCTCCATCGGCGCGCGCTACGGCACGAAGTTCCGCGAGCCGTACAACCCGGACGACATCGCCAAGACCATCGTCGACCTGCAGCACGTCAGCGGCTACGCTTACGGCAGCAACTTCTTCAACGTCGACCTGCTGATGTCCGACGGCAAGGATCCCGCGAGCCCGGGCTCCAGCACCGGCGCGCAGGAGGCCTATGTCGTCTACCGCAACTTCCTGGATGCCGGCAAGGTGCTCAAGACCGACTTCAAGGCCGGCCCGGTGCGCAGCTGGGGCCTGACCGCCGGCTTCGACTGGAACACGAAGAACGACGCCGGCTACAACTCGCGCAAGCGCATGTGGGTGCTGGGCCCGACGCTCGAACTCGACGTGCCCGGCTTCCTGAACGTGAGCGTGCTCGAGCTGTGGGAGAGCAACGCGCCGTACAACGCCTACACCCAGACCGGCGTGCCGCGCTACCACTACAAGGCGCATCCGATGCTGACCGCGGCGTGGGGCATCCCGCTCGGCGCGCTGCCGCTGTCGTTCGAGGGCTACTTCGACTTCATCGCCTCCAAGGGCAAGGACGAGTTCGGCGGGCAGACCGCTCCCGAGACGCACTTCGACGGCCAGGTGATGTGGAACGCCGGCGCGCTGGTCGGCGCCAAGCCCAACACCTGGCGCCTGGGCGTGGAATACGAGTACTGGAAGAACAAGTTCGGCAACAGCTGGCATGGCGCCGCCGGCCACGGCGCGTTCGCCGAGACGCCGATGGTGCGCGCCGAGTACCACTTCTGACCGACCTGCCGGAGCACCTCATGGGACACCTCAGCACCCACGTCCTCGACACCGCCCACGGCTGCCCGGCCGCGGGCATGAAGGTCACGCTGCTGCGCGTGGACGCCGACGGCGGTGCGCGCACGGTCAAGGCCGTCACGCTCAACGCCGACGGCCGCAACGACGGCGGCCCGCTGCTGGACGCCGCCGCGATGGCCGTGGGCCGGTGGCGCCTGGTGTTCGAGGTGGCGCCGTACTTCCGCGCCCGCGGCGTCGAGCTGCCCGAGCCGCCGTTCGTCGACGTGGTGCAGCTGGACTTCGGCATCGCCGACGCCGCCGGCCACTACCACGTGCCGCTGCTGGTCAGCCCGTGGAGCTACAGCACCTATCGCGGTTCCTGAGCGACCGACGCGCCGCACGCCTGCGCCGCTGCGGCGGCCGGTGCGAGCGCCGGCAGCTGCAGCAGCTGGGCCACCACGGCTACCGCGATGACCTCGGGCTCCTTGCCCTCGATGCCCGGCACGCCGATCGGGCAGGTCATGCGGCCCAGCGTCGCGGCCGGGATGCCGCGTTCCTCGTAGCGATGCAGGAAGCGGGCGCGCTTGGTCCGCGAGCCGATCAGCCCGAGATAGCGGAAGTCGCCGCGGCGCAGGATGGCCTCGGCGATGCGCATGTCCAGGTCGTGCCGGTGCGTCAGCACCAGGTAGCAGGCGTTCGCCGGCGCGATGTCGACCTCGGCCTCGACCGGGGCTACGCACACCTTCTCGATGTGCGGCGGCAGCGTCGCGTCGGCGGGGAATTCGTCCTCGCGCTCGTCGATCCACTGCACCTGGCACGGGATGCCGGCCAGCAACTGCACGATCGCGCGGCCGACGTGGCCCGCGCCGTACAGCTGCAGCAGGAAGCGCGGCGCCGCCAGCGGCCAGGCGCGCACGGCGGCGTGGGCCAGGCGCGCGAAGCGCAGCGTCACCGCGCCGCCGCAGCACTGGCCCAGCGCCGGGCCCAGCGGATAGTGGCGATCGACCGGCTCGAAGCCGGGCACCTGCGCGAGCAGCGTGCGCGCGTTCGCTATCGCCATCAGCTCGAGGTGCCCGCCGCCGATCGTGCCGATCGCCTGCGTGGCCGACACCAGCATGCGCGTGCCGGCCTCGCGCGGCACCGAGCCCGCGGTCTTGACCACCTCGACGACGACGCCGGCCTGGCCCGCGGCCAGCCAGCCCGCGGCGACGGCGTGCAGGTCGGCGCTCATGCGGCCTCCCCGCCCGACAGGCCGCGGCGCACGGCGTCGACGGCATCCAGGATCGCCTCGCCGGTGGCCGGCGCGCGCAGCGGCGGGTCGACGCGATGATCGCCCACCGCCGACACCGCGTCGCGGATCGCCAGGAACACCGAGAACGGCAGCAGCAGCGGCGGCTCGCCGACCGCCTTGCTGCGGTGGATGCTGTCCTCCACGTTGGCGTTGTCGAACAGCGCGACGTTGAAGACCGGCGGGCAGTCGTTGGCCGTCGGGATCTTGTAGGTGCTGGGCGCGTGCGTCGTCAGCTGGCCCGTCTTCGGGTGCCAGACCAGCTCCTCCATCGTGAGCCAGCCCATGCCCTGGATGAACGCGCCTTCCACCTGGCCGATGTCGATCGCCGGGTTCAGCGAGCGGCCGACGTCGTGCAGCACGTCCGCGCGCAGCAGCTTCCACTCGCCGGTGAGGGTGTCCACCACCACCTCGCTCAGCGCGGCGCCGTACGCGAAGTAGAAGAACGGGCGGCCCTGCAGACTGACGCGGTCCCAGTGCAGGCCGGGCGTGGCGTAGAAGCCGTCCGACCACAGCTGCACGCGCTCCTCGTAGGCGGCGCGCGCCAGCTCGGGGAACGGGATCTGCCGGCCGGCGACATGCACGACGTCGTTGGCAAAGCGCACGTCCTTCGCGTCGCCGCCGTGGCGCTGCGCGGCGAACGCGGCCAGGCGCTCGCGGATCTGGCGCGCCGCGTCCTGCGCGGCCTTGCCGTTGAGGTCGGCGCCGGTCGACGCCGCGGTGGCCGAGGTGTTGGCCACCTTGGTCGTGTCGGTGGCGGTGGCGCGCACCGTCTCGAAGCTCACGCCCAGTTCGTGCGCCACCACCTGCGCCACCTTGGTGTTCAGGCCCTGGCCCATCTCGGCGCCGCCGTGGTTGACCAGCATGGTGCCGTCCGCGTAGACGTGCACCAGCGCGCCGGCCTGGTTGAAGTGCTTCACGTTGAACGAGATGCCGAACTTGACCGGCGTCAGCGAGAGGCCCTTCTTGAGCACCGGGCTCGCGGCGTTGAACGCGGCGATCGCGGCGCGGCGCGGCGCGTAGTCGGCCTTGGCGGCGAGCTCGTCGGTCAGCGGGCGGATGACGTTGTCGACGACGCGCTGGCCGTAGGGCGTGACGTCGCGCTCGCCGACGCCGTAGAAGTTGGCGCGCCGCACCTCGAGGGCGTCCTTGCCGAGTCTGCGCGCGATCGAGTCGAGGATGACCTCGGACGCGAACGCGCCCTGCGGGCCGCCGAAGCCGCGGAACGCGGTGTTGCTCTGCGTGTTGGTGCGGGCGCTGTAGCCGTGGATGGCTACGTCGGGCAGCCAGTAGGCGTTGTCGAAGTGGCACAGCGCGCGCGTCATCACCGGGCCCGACAGGTCGGCGGAAAAGCCGGCGTTGGACACCATGTCGATCTCGGCGCCGAGCACGCGGCCCGCGTCGTCGAAGCCGACCTCGTACGAATACTCGAAGCCGTGGCGGCGCCCGGTGATCATGAAGTCGTCGTCGCGGTCGGGCCGCAGCTTGACCGGACGGCCGAGCCTGCGCGCCGCCACCGCAGCGACGCAGGCGAACAGCCCCGACTGCGACTCCTTGCCGCCGAAGCCGCCGCCCATGCGCCGGCATTCGACGTGGACGTGGTGCGATTGCAGGCCCAGCGCGTGCGCGACCAGGTGCTGCATCTCGCTCGGGTGCTGCGTCGAGCAGTGCACGCGGATGCCGTCGTTCTCCGTCGGCACCGCGTAGGAGATCTGGCCCTCGAGGTAGAACTGCTCCTGGCCGCCGAGGCTGAGCGTGCCCACGAGGCGATGCGGGGCGCGCGCGATCGCCGCCTTCGCGTCGCCGCGCACCAGGTGCGCGGGCGGCAGCACGTACTGCTGCGCGGCATGCGCCTCCAGCGCGGTGAGCACGGCGGGCAGCGGCTCGATCTCCAGCACCTGCCCGGCCTGGCCGGCCGCGCGGCGCGCGAGCTCGCGATCCGTCGCGATCACCGCGAAGACGGGCTGGCCGAGATAGTGCACGGTGCCGTCGGACAGGATCGGGTCGTCGTGGGCGATGGCGCCGCAGTCGTTCACGCCGGGGATGTCGGCGGCGACCAGCACGTCGACGACGCCCGGCAGCGCCCGGATCTTCTCGATCGCGAACGCCTTGATGCGGCCGTGCGCCACCGGCGACAGGCCGAGCGCCGCGTGCAGCGTGCCGGCCAGCTCGGGCATGTCGTCCACGTAGGTGGCCTCGCCGGCGACGTGCAGGTGCGCCGACTCGTGCTTGCGGCTGACGCCCACGCGCGCGCCCTCGCGCTCGCGCTGCGCCTCGCCGTCGGCGTCGAGGCGCGAACGCGCGTTGTGCCCGTAGTCGGCGTACGCGAGTCCCGGCTCGACCAGGAATGCTTCGACTTCCTTGTTCATGCGATCTCCTCAGGCAGCGGGCGCCGCGTGCGGCATCACGTCGAAGACGTTCAGGCGGCGCGCGGGCAGCGGCGCGTCGGGCCGGGTCTCCAGCCACAGCCGGCGCAGCAGGTTGCGCGCGACGCGCCGGCGGTGCGCGGCGCTGGCGCGCATGTCCGTCAGCGGCGTGAAGTCGCGTTCCAGCGCGGCCATCGCGGCCTCGACCGTCGCCTCCGTCCAGGGCTGGCCGACGACCGCGGCCTCGGCGGCGGCGGCGCGCTTGACGATCGCCGCCATGCCGCCGAAGGCGAAGCGCGCGGCGCGCACGCGGCCGCCGTCGAGCTCGATGGCCAGGCCGGCCGCGACCGCGGAGATGTCGCAGTCGAAGCGCTTGGACAGCTTGTACGCGCGCACCGCGACGGCCGGCGCGGGCAGGGCGACGTCGAGCGCCTCGATGAATTCGCCGGGCTGCAGCGCGTTCTTCATGTAGTCGAGATAGAAGTCCTCCAGCCGCAGCGTGCGCGACGTCGCGCCGCGGCGCAGGACGACGTCCGTGCCCAGCGCCATCAGCACCGGCGCGCTGTCGCCGATCGGCGAGCCGTTGGCGATGCTGCCGCCCAGCGTGCCAGCGTTGCGCACTGGCAGCGACGCGAAGCGCAGCCACATGTCCTGCAGCGCCGGGACGGCCGCGGTCAGCGTGGACCAGGCGTCCTCCAGCGAGGCCGCGGCGCCGATGCGCAGCGTGCCGCCGCGCCGCTCGATGCGCCGGAGCGCATCGACGTTGCCGATGTAGAGGATGTCGCCCAGGTCGCGGAACTGCTTGTTGACCCACAGGCCGATGTCGGTGCAGCCGGCCAGCACGCGCGCGGCGGGATGCCGTTCGCGCAGCGCGGCGAACTCGTCGAGCGAGCGCGGGGCCCAGAAGCGGTCGCGGCGCGGGCCCGTTTCGGTGCGCACGGCCGGGTTCGTGCCCTCGTAGGCCAGGCCGCCGGCCGGCTCCAGCGCGCGCAGCGCCGCGACGATGGGGCGGGTGTCCAGCCGCGCGGCGGGCAGGTCGAACATGCGCTGGCCGGCGTCCAGGATGGGGCGGTAGCCGGTGCAGCGGCACAGGTTGCCGGACAGGTCGTCGGCCAGCTGCTGGCGGCTCGGGCGCGTGCCGGCCTCGCAGTGGCGCTCGTAGGTGCTGGCCAGCGTCATGGCGATGCCCGGCGTGCAGAAGCCGCATTGCGAGCCGTGGCACTCCACCAGCGCCTGCTGCGCCGGGTGCAGCGCGCCGCCGC
>Ga0306920_100000135_pt1 | contig 85979 bp, 69 predicted proteins | sample flu12Cox44000170_FD_204666 | JGI IMG/M metagenome (GOLD analysis project Ga0306920, IMG submission 204666) | Lab enrichment of tropical soil microbial communities from Luquillo Experimental Forest, Puerto Rico - flux4day.12C.oxic.44.000.170 (v2)... | ecosystem: Environmental > Terrestrial >...
TGTCTGTTGTCGTGCATGCAGATCGCAACCTATAATTCGCATCTCGGCCTCCTTCGATCCGAGCGCTGTCTGTTGGACACCACAGCTTACTCGGCACGTCGTGAGGCCGACTCGTTATGCCATCAGTAACCGGCGACTTGCTCGGAGACGCCGGGGTTCATTCCACTTGTCTGGTGAGCGCGTTCATCAGGCACTATCGATCCGGCAGTTTGTAATCGTTGCGCTCAGTGGGATCCTGAGAGAGGTACTCGACGAACTCCCAATCGTTGCCTTCGGCATCGTAGAAGTACCGGCGCTTGCGATGCGGATGTGCGTTCGGCGGCGTGGACTCTCTGTATCCCGCTGCCTTCATTCGCTTACACAACGCTTCAACGTCGTCAACCTCATAGGCGAGATGATTTACACCCTGCAGGCCACGATACGGCGTCCAGTGTCTCTCTGGCTCCGCTTTCGCCGGACTTAGGGCAATGTAGGTTTCCTGCGTTCCAACGTGTACCCATCGGCTGCCATCCTGACTCATGCCTTCACCCCGCACTCGAAATTCAGGAAACGCAGTCTGCAAGAATCGGATCATCTCCTCGATGTCACGTACAGTGAGATTCGCATGTTCAAGCCGGACAGCCATTGCGCACCTCCGATGCGGCCTCAATCCTCTTGAGGCCGACGTACATCACAGGATAACTGTCAAGAACAAGGATTATCAGCAGCAATCTCACTGTGAGAGAGCGGGAACGCACGGTGTCCCTGGGCGAGGCCAATGAAAATAACGCGCTGTGTCTTACCCGGCCCGTCAACGACCTAGGCTCATCGGCCAAGGCCTCGGGATGGCTACCGTCATCAACACTAGGCCGAGCAGCCCCATGTTCTTCATGAAATTGCCCATCTCCAGCATCCTGGCTTGCGGCTCGTGAATCGCCCAGAAATTGTGAATGCTAAACGAAACGCCCAACAGAAAAACCACCAGCAGAGCCGCCCCAATGGTCGGGTGATAGCCCAAGAGCAGGCTCGCTCCGCCCAACAAGAGAATCGCACCGGTGCCGCCTACTGCGAGCGTTGGAGCGAATGTGCCTTTGCTCTTGGCATAGCCAGACATCATGTTGAGTTTCGCGAAGTGGTTGAAGCCGTTCATGAGGAAAAAGCCGCCAGCGATGATCCGTCCGATGAGCAATGCGATGTCAAATGCGATATACGGGATGTACATGACGCCTCCTTACAATTCAAGACTCCTTTTCAGTGCGATGGCGTACTCAGGGGCATCTTCCGGAGGGACAAGTCGCAAACTATTTGGTTCGTGGACGTCCGTCATACTGAAACCAGAACCGCTGTGCCAACAGACTTGCACGGATGCAATGCTATCGGGATTGAGGCGACTCACAACTCCCACGCGGCCGGTTGGGCTGATTTTCAATCTGACGAAATCGCCGGGTTCGAAGACGGTAGCCATTGCAACCCGAACCAGAAGTGTACTCTCTTTCTAGAGCTGCTTACTTCTTCCTGCAAACCTAAGTCCTCGGCTGGAATGCGGTGGCCTGGTATACCGTCAGAAAAATACTTCTGTTGGACCCGAAAAAGGGATGACCTCAAAATCCATAGGGGGCCGTTTTCGTCAGCAACAAGGGGTCAATTCGAAGCAAAGAGTGTTCTCGGCGGTGGGCAGTCGTGCAGCGGGGACATAGCACGCGAAGACACCGTTCGCAGCGGAACAGTCCACGACTTCGATGTCCGGCCGCGCACACCCCTCTAGCTTTAATCAAATTCCCTCGATGCGACACCGGCCGTGGACCTTTGCGCAAGACCATGTTTTAACGGGCTTTTTCGGAAGCTCACGATACACATGCGGGCGTCTGAATTTCAAGAACGCCTGGGGAAATCTCGTCTTCTCGTTTGCACGCGGGAGTCACTGCATTGCGGGACTGAAAATGAAATCGTGCTGCCAGTCCTGTTTATAGCCGGCGAGCCGCAGAGCGGTAGCGAGTTGCGCCCAATGCCGCGTCCCGTGCAGGAACGCGTGCGTAAAGCATTTGCGGCGACTGGCCTTCATGTTTTCCGTGGGAGCCGGAAAGGACATCATCTCGTCCCATTTTTCGCCGTGCGTCTTCTCAAGAACTTTTCGCCATGTCAGAAGCGCAGAATCCGCGGCGGAGAAAATGGCGTCGGGAGAGGTCTTGTCGATACTCTCGGTGAATCGGGCTGGACCGATTTTGGCGGCAGTCGTGGTCGATTCGCCTAGCAGCCATTCAGCAAAGAGTAGATCGACGAAGATAATATGCGAGAGTAAGTCACGGACTGTCGCCGAGCCGGCGACGTCGATTTTGACGTCGAGCGCTTGCGAGTGCTGGTTGAACCAGTCGTGCCAGCGGTGCGACTCTTGCTGCGCGTGGTCGAGAAGCTCTGAGAAGCTCACGGAACTTCGCGGAATGGGCATCGTCATTCTTCGAAGGACTTATGACCGTCGGGTGCCGGAGGGAGCGGATCGTTCTGGCCTAAACGATTGCCACTCGCGGATTTGTTCGGATACTTCGTTCTTCTCGCGCTCGTCCGTCGCGTTTTCCCACCGACGCCGAAGCTCTGCGAGTCGGGCATCTACAAATCCGGCTCGTCCTGATTTGCGTTCTGGTTTGTCGCGGTTACCGTATCCCATGTTCAGATTGCTCCCCGTTAACGAATGTCGTTACTCATCCCAGCCTACTCCAGTCTGACGGTATAGCCACGGCGAACTTTTTCTCCACTGCTACCTTAAATCGAAATTCACAAGCCGCTCATCCAACAGAACCACATTAGCGAATTCCACATAGCTACGCTCGTGCAAAACGAGTGATCCTGTTTTCAAGTCTTCCGCATCGATGTTGATGACATACAAAAATCTGAGTAGCTCTGCCTCGCTGACAATGGCTTTGGACTTTGAGCATCAAATTCCTCGGGAGGTTCGTAGCATGCGAAAGTCACTTCATATCGCGGGTTGCACCTTTGTCGTTTGAACTGATCCATACAACTCGCCCGTGTCCTTCTTGAATCATTTTACCCCGACAGTTGTTCCACTCTGGTCGATTGTACGACTGCGCAAAGCCACAGCCAATCGCCCCACACGAGCAGAACGGTTTTGTATATCCCTCCCGGCGTAACACGCGTATCATCGATTTGTCTCACTAGCATCTTGCCGTGCCCTCGTTGGTTACCCCGGCTTCTTGCAAAATCAGACGACTCTGTTTTGGAGTGCAAGCCCATGACATTACCCGCAAGGAATTTGAAAATGCCACTCGACATCCGTCCACTATGTCTTTACCACGATCTTTCAATGATCCCCACTCAGGAGACGCGACATCCGCGAAGGTTTCTTGAGGAGACGTACGACTGCTTTTCATGCTCTGTGCCTGGTTGCAATCAGCGCTACGACATGGAACATGGCTACTACGCGATAATTAAGGGCAAACGAGAGTCCGGAGCGAACAAGCCCCCTTGTCCCGATTGCTCGAACCGCCTTTATTTGGTGACGCGCGGCGCACTAAATGAAGCCACAGTCTGGCGCTGCGCCAACGAGACGTGCCAGTCGAACAGAAGTTGAATGGCCGTGAGCCGCGACTTTTGATTTCGTCGGCTCGTGGCCGACGCGCGCGTCTCGTAGTCCTATCGTGTTGTTGTCTCCAATGACCGCAGTTGATTCCGTTTGGTTTCAAATTCGGGTTGGACTAGAATCCGAAACGCCGAGGTCATCGCCGATTCATTCCGAAAGGCATCGAGCGCCGCGCTTCCCCTTCGTTGCTGGGATTCAGGTCACAGATCTTGTGACGGAAAAGCAACTAGCGGCGCACATCGAAGATTTGAGTCTTTTCGGATGTTTTGTGGAGACCGTTGATCCATTTTCCGCAGGAACGAAGGTCAGACTGCGAATTTCATACGGTGGCGCGAATGTTTTAGCTCAAGGCACCGTTGCTTATTCACGAGACAACGGGGGGATGGGAATCGCGTTCACTTCCATTGAGCCAAGCAGCCTGCCAATCCTAGACGCTTGGCTCGACGGCTTCAGAAGGAAATAATGCCCTCGTAAAACAGCCGATTGTTGATTAGGAATCTGCGCTTGAAGTTTTCAAGGATGCACGTACCGCCTCAACCTCATCTTCGGACCACATCCGACCAACTGAATTAGTTCTGGAATCAAAGATAATAGGCGGCGCTGCGATCTTCCCCTGCCGATTCATTCGGCGAAGATCGGAGATGTAAATGCCTAGAATGTCTGCTACCTCTTGAGTTGTTACTTTCGAATTAGACACTTCTCTCACACTTCTTTCACTATAGCGTTATCGCCGAATTGCCACGGCCAGAAGTAAACAACCAGACGCGCGGCAGACAACAGATCCCCAGGGCCACGCTATAGCAAGATGACGGGCAAATCGAAGGTAATTCATCCAGAAAGAAGCAGTTAGGTTGAATCACGGGATAGTTGGCGATAACAGGGATTATCACCACCTATCTCAGGTTGAGATTGATGGTGGGAAGATGGTCCCAAATTGGGCCGGGCTTAAATTGAGACTCCCACCCCTTGCCGGTAAGCCGCACATTTTTCGTGATGTGGCTAGGTGGTGTGCGGAGATAAACCCATGCAACCGAGAAAAACGCAACCTGCACAGCCTGAAATCCTAATATGCCGAGACCATGCTCGAACAAGCGAAACCAACAGCACAGTGCGGCTGCGGCTAACTCTTTTCGAAGAGGAAGCCGTTATTCCCTGCGAAACCTGCTTCGAAAATCGTGCGGATGAGTGGTAGAAAAGTAAGTCCACCTCGGCACCTCCACTCCTTACCGTCCAGCCTGCCGGGCCGTGACCTTCGAGGGGTGTGTTTAGGAAAATCGGCCTAGGATTCCGAGGGGGTGTCCTGTTCCCACGGGATTTTGCGTTCCACTTCATCGGCACGGGCCCAAGTTCGTGCCTGAAGGCAGGGTTTCGCAGATCGCGCTCCACGTCCTGCTTCGCCTTCTGCCAGTAGGCTTTGATTTCTTCCTCTGGCAGTCCAGCCTTTGAGGCGTACTGTTCCACAAAAACTTCATAATCACTGACGTCTTCGTCGGATTCCCAGTAGTTGGGTGCCAGGGAGCGTTTGACCACGCTGCCAGCGCACAACCAACGAGCGATTTCTAGAAGACTTATCCGTGCGCCCGCCGGCGGCCAAACCACCTGAACTGCGGCCCAGCCGAACACGCCTGCCTTACCAGGATATTCGACCGGACCGTAATACTTTTCACCGATGGCCCCCGCTCGGCGCGCATAGTGTACGTGTGCGGCCTCGTGGAGCGCAAACGCTCCACGTTTGGCGGGATTTTCCCTCAGGTCTTTACGGGCTGCTAAAATCAGCTTCCGCGTTTCGTCAATCGGTTGTTCCGCCATGCCTTGATTATACGGGCGAGCGCGTGGGTTAGTTCACTCCGCGCCTTCTTTCTTTCTCGATGGCGATGCGGTGGGACGGCGCGAACTGACATCCGATAGTCTACTTCGGTCTCAAATCCTGAACCAGTGATTCACCCTACCTAAAGTGACCTGATAACGTGGGCCGGCCCTACCTGCTCCTGCTCGAACGGAAGCCTTCATACGCAAGAAATGCTGTTATTACAAGAGCGACTGTACTTACCCACATCGGAACCTGCCAACCGGCCACAATCACAACCCATTTGAAAACGAGCCGCAATGCGTGAGCGACCGCGACGAGGAGAAAGATTCCACCGGCCAATAGGGGATACGTGTTGTTGCATTGTATTCACCTCGCGCTGGGAAGAGTGCTCGTGCCTTTGCCGGATTGTACTCGATTGTGTGCCGGGCTCAAATTGAGACTCCCACCCCCCTTGCCGCATCAACTGCGCGTGCCTAAGACCTGCTCGAAATCTCCCGTACGTGTCACACCTGTGACACTCACCTAGGCCCGCAGTTCTCCCAAACTTCCCGCTGTTGTCGCGCCTCCCGAACATTGCCTTGCGGCTGGGTGGCCAAGTTGAACTTATCAGCAGTTCCCAAGAAAGGGAGATGCATTGGGGTTTCTTGCGGGCTCGTATGACTTCTAGTAGTCTCCGCTTAAGCTTGGGAGAGCAGCGTCGCTCCTGTGCAGCACCTTAGGGGGTGCGTATGAAGCATAGGCTGGGCAGGATCATGACGATATTAGTTGCCGGCATCCTTGCCAACGTATTGGGTGCTGGCCATCGCGTTGTCGCACAAAATGTGAAACTGGTCCAACAACGACTAACTCCCGCCGAGGTTTCCTGGTCCAAGTCGGACAGCAATCAACCGGGCTCAGCGATGCGGCCAGGGCTCGAGACCGTCTTCGTCGCCGGTGATGGAAAACAAAGCGGGTTGTACTCAATAGTGTTCAAAGTACCGCCAAACACTGCCATCCCCCCGCATTCGCATCCTGACGATCGCTCCTGTTTTGTACTCTCCGGTCTCTGGTATTTTGGATACGGAACAGTTCGCGACGAGGCAATGCTAAAGGCCTTGCCACCGGGGAGCAACTACACCGAACCTGCGGGAACCGTCCATTTTGCTGGCACGAAGGACCAAGAGGCAATCGTCGAATGCACGGCAGTTGGACCAACTGGAACGACTTTCGTGAACCCAGTTGACGATCCACGCAACAAGAAGTGACCTGGCCAGCTGTCACGCGGGCGGCTCTTACTTTCATGATGCAAGAGACGGCGGTTAATCTGCACACAAAACCCAATCGCGCAGAGGATGAATCAGTGGTGGAAGACACGCATTCCGCTCAACCGGTTCGTTTGGCTGAATGGCTAGCCGCTTGTATTTTCATATTTTCGTTTTGTGCGCCTCAAGGTGGAGCCAATCGCAGCGCCACTTGTAGCAGCGTTCTAACGTCGCCGCTCAAAAGCTGATTTGGGTAACAGTGAGTGAAATAGCGGGAGATTAAGATGAGTGCGCGATGGCTTCCAAATGGGTTTCACACCGTCACCCCAAATATCATCGTCGATGACCCCGAGCAAGCAGTGGCCTTTCTCAAGCAAGCCTTGGGGGCTTCTGAGAGCTATCGCTTAAGGATGTCGGACGGAAAGATCGCCCACTGTGAGCTCAGGATCGGTAATTCAATCCTCAACCTCGGAGCATCAATGGAGGGGTGGCCTGCGCACGGGCTCGTGGCGCAGATCTATGTCGAAGACTCGGATGCGCTATTCCAGCGTGCGCTGCACGCCGGCGCGAAGGTCATCATGCCGATGACGGACATGTTCTTTGGTTCGCGTGAGGGACGCCTCGCGGATCCCTTCGGCAACGTGTGGATCATTGCAACACTCAAGGAGGAAGTTCCGCCGGAAGAAATGCAGCGACGGATGAAGGCCGAGGGCTACTAACGCCGCACACAGCCAGATGTCGTTGACCAGGAGCAATGAGTAGTTATCGGGCACTGGGACCACCGGAATTGCTCCATATCCTGAGGAGATTTTCGGGGCTCTTTCAGGGTCCCAAATCGGGCCGGCTGCAAATTACCTCCTCAACCCCTTTCCGAGAAAATTCGTACGTCACCGGTGATCGAGAGGCCGCTTCTCTTTTGGCTTTAGGGTAAGCATCTCGTGGCCCGTATCGTTCCTAAAGCGCGTCCGAAAGTGGCCGTAATGGGTAGCGCCGACAACCGTTGACAATGGCATCGGTGGCGGCCAGTTCACCGACTTCTTTTCAATCGGCCAGATTTGAATCGTCAGTTTCTCCCACGGCCCGTTGGCAGCTTTGATCCGAATGACTTTGTCTTTGTGTTGAGGTTCCGGGCGCCATGAGAGCACCTGAAGTACAACGTGACCGACCATCACGTTGTAAACGTGTCCGCGAACAAGCAATCCTCCTGACTTTGGTTCAATCAACTTGAAGTCTACGCCGTTCGAGTCTAGGCTGCGTCCGGTGAATCGAGCGGCGAACACCAACGTCCTGACGGGAATGGTGCGTTTCTGCTTGAACTCGTGGCATTCGGCCTCGGCGAAGAAGCGTGGATGAGGCTGGACCGTATCGCTGCACATGGCACCCTTCACAGCCCATTCGGCAAGGTTCTGCTGCTTCTGCCGATCGAGCGACAGCGATAAGTCGTGAATCATGGGGCCCATGAATTTTTTGACGGTCGTCTCCATGCCGCTCATCCAGGTGTTGTTGCACATCTGACAGACGCACGGGAGGCGCACCTCTTGGTCCTCCGTGATTTCCGGCGGCGCATCTCCCATCTGACGGTAAAGTGGCTGGCGAGTGTCGACGCGCTTCAGAATCCAACGTGGAAACAGATCTTCTTTCGAGTCGGCCGGGTTTATGCAGAAAATGCAAGGCTTCATGAAATCAAATCTAGCACGCGTGAACTGTAATCGTCTCTCGGCGCTGTCAGTGGCTAATGGTTCGCAACCACGGATCGTTGGACGGTTTTGCCGCTACGAGAATTTCTCGTGCGGGATCGCTGTGTCCAGTTTTGTGCCCACCACCAAACCCTATCGAGTGCTACCAAGTATTCGCAACTGCGGCTTAAGTGCAGGATGGTATGCTAGTTGTCACGCTCAGTAGTTCTCTATCGTATTCAGTGTAACTGACTGATTCTTCGTGCGACCAATCCTTGGGCGCAGGAGGTCTGGAGTTCAAATCTCCACGCCCCGACCAGTATCTTCAATGAGTTGTAGACTGCTGACCTCAAAAATCAGGAATTAGCGCGAGAGCGGCCCGACTTCACCGCCCGGACGATCTTCAACCCTTTCGGCAAGACGAAGGCGGCGCGTCGAAAGGTCACGATGACCGCCGACGTGCGCGCAATTCTGGCACGTCGGGCGAAGACGGCAAAAGGTTCGTTTGTTTTTCCTTCGAGGAGCGGCGCCGATAGGCCCATCGGGAGCGTAAGAAAGGCGCACGATAATGCCGTGGAACGCGCGGGTATCGGCGATCACTTTCGGCTCTACGATCTTCGCCATACGTTTGCAACGAGGGCGGTGGCCGGAGGGGTTGACCTTCCGACTCTGTCTGCGATGTTGGGACACACCAGCATTCAGATGACCATGCGATATGTTCATCCGGCCGAGGAGCAGAAGAAAATCGCCGCCGGCAAGCTTGAGGCCTTTCGCATTGCTGGCATCGTACAGGCGATCGAAAAGACAAAATCGCTCACTACAAATCTCACTACAGTGAATTGAACAAAGTTAAGTGGGGCAACGCTCAACCGCCGCTCGAAACTCAAGCGGAAATACTTCAGAAATGCTTAATAAGGCTTTGGCGGGCTCCAAGAATGGCAATGAACAACCTGCAACCAGATTGGCAGGGTTGGCCATTGCTGCCGCGAGGTGAGCGATGCCGCGTGCCGATCAGGTGTCGCGCCGGTAGGAGTCACCATCAAAGGAACTTGTCCGGTAACGTCGTTTACCAGGACTTAGGTCGAATTTGGTGCTCGCTTCGTCCTGCAGGTCCCGCGGATTCGTTGACGCAACTCAAGCTGCAAACTACCATGACGGCTCCATGGCAGAGTCCCAGCCGCTTCTCGGCCAAACCATTTCGCACTACCGCGTTGTTGAGAAGCTCGGCGGCGGCGGTTTTTTGACCTAAGAGCACTCAAAAGGAAGGTGCCACCAACCCATCATGCTAGCCGGAATTTCCAGATGTGGGAGGTGGATGCACCGAGCAGACTGAGGCGAAAGGCGACGATGCCCGCCGACACCATGACCGACCGCAATTCGAGGCGCAACCCCTGGCACGCGTTGGGAGTGGTGTTGATAGCTCTCTGCCTGTCACTCGGGAAATCGCCCCACAGTCACGCTGCCTTGCAGGAGGAAGTGAGCGGCGCCCACGATACCGATCGAAAGGGTGTCAGCCCAAGCGAGATCCGGCTTGGCATGTCCGCGGATTTCACGGCGGGGGCGCGAGCGCTGGGCATCGAGCTCCTTCGCGGCGCCATGGCCTATCTGTTGCCGGCTAACGCCGCGGGGGGCGTGGACGGCCGGCGCATCGTTATCAAAGCCTATGACGACCAATACGACCCAGACCTAGCGATTCGCAACACGGTCAAGCTGATGGACCAAGACAATGTGTTCGCGCTCTTCGGCTACGTTGGAACCCCGACCATGAACAGAACGCTGCCCCTGCTGCGCATGCGCCAAGACAAGGATTTTTTGCTGTTATTCCCCTTTACCGGAGCGGACACCAATCGCATTCCTCCGTACGATCGCTTCTCCTTCAACCTGCGAGCCTCCTATGACCAGGAGACAAGGGGCTTGGTGGAGCATTTCGTCAGCATTCATCGGACGCGGATCGCGGTTTTTTACCAGGACGACGCCTATGGACGGGCGGGTTGGGCCGGCGTGCGCAGCGCTTTGGCCAAGCACGGTCTGGATATCGCCGGCGAAGCCACCTATCGTCGCGGAACACCCTTCGACCACAGCTATGACCGTCAAGTGACCATCATGCAGCGGGCGGCTGCCGATGCTGTCATCTGCGTGGCCAGTTATGCCGCCGCGGCGGGATTCATCCGCGACATGCGGAACCGGGGCGTCAAGTATCCTATTGCAACCATATCCTTTGTGGGCAGCGAGGCCATGCTGGGACTGCTCTCCGCCGCCGGAAAGTCGTCGAACAAGGACTACACCTCGCGGCTGGTTAGTTCGGAGGTCGTGCCGAGCTACTACGACGATTCCTTTCCGGTGGTGCGTGAGTTCCGTGAGGCGATGGACCGAAACCCCCAGGCCCTCATGCCGCCGGACTCTCTGCTCTATCCGGGCGGGAAAACGCCGGAACGCGAATACGCTCCCTTACGCTACAGCTTCATAAGCTTGGAAGGATACCTTGATGCGAAGTTGTTGGTTATGATCTTGCGGCGGATGGGCCACGAGCCCCAACGCGCCGGGCTGGCCGCGGCCGTGATCGGCTTGGGCGATTTCGATCTCGGCATGGGGCAAACCTTCTCATTCGGGGGAAGCACAGGCCGTCGTCAGGCTTCCGATCAGATTTACTACACAGTGATCAAAGACGGGCGCTCCGTGTCTTTCCGCGAAAGCGATTGGGAGGCATGGGCAGAGCCATGAAGATTGCGCGCTTTTATCAGAAGACTATGTTCGGAATGTTCGGCCTCATGGGGTTGATCGTGGCGTCCACCTCCGCCCTCTATGTCTACACCGTCGACCGCCAACTGAACGACGATTTGCAAAAGAACAGCCGCGCCATCGCGCGCAGCAGCGCGGACTCGAATATCGACCTAATCGTCAACCGGAACTACTCCGCGCTGCAGTCGATTATCGACCAGTATGTGGAGATTCCCGGCATATCCTATGTCTTCGTGGTGGACGCGCATGGCGTCATTATTGCGCACACTTTCGTTCCGGGAGTGCCCGATGTGATCGCTGCCGACTACAGGGACCAACGCCCCGTTTACAATCGGGTGATCCCGGGCATGGGGCGCTTCACGGAGGTGACGGCGGGCATTCTGGCGGGCGAAGCGGGGAGCGTCCACGTGGGCGTGGACAAGGGCTACATGGCTCTCCAGGTGCAGATGGCGATCGGCAAGCAGGTTTACCTGCTAACCATTCTATTTATCGTAAGCATCCTGGTCTCCTACGGATTGATGTACCGGGTGTCGTGGCCCCTGCTGAACCTGACGAGCTACGCCTGGCATTCCTTTTCCGATGGGGACCGCGGAAACCCGCCCCCTGCGGTTGAAGTGGCGCACCTACTGGCCCGCGCCGACGAAGTCGGCGAATTAGGAAGGATTATCCGTTCGGCTACCTGGCGCGAGTTGTAAGCATGAGAACCTCGGACGCAGCGTCCAACCGGTGGGTTCTTGCCACGATGTGCAGCGTGCTCTCGCTTTGCCTTGGAGCCGTCTACGCGTGGAGCTATTTCCAACCGCTGCTAGTCGAGGAGTATCGCTGGAGCAACACCCAGACCTCATGGGCCTTTAGTCTGGACATCTTTTTCCTGGGCCTGTCGGCAGCCTTGGGCGGGATCAACCTGGCCAGGATTGGGCCCAAGAAGCTGGCCGTTGCCGGCGCGCTGCTCTTCACGGGCGGCTACGCGGTGGCGGCTGCCGCTCTCGCCCTGAAAAGCCTCATCTTGTTCTACCTAGGATACGGCGCTCTGACCGGCACCGGAACCGGATTGGCCTACGTGACGCCCATGAGCACGGTAACCAAGTGGTTTCCGGACAAGAAAGGGCTGGTGACCGGGATGGTTTCCATGGGATTCGGCCTCGGCGCTTTTGTGGTCACCGTGATCCTGGCGCCGATTCTCATGCGGATTCTCCATGCCAACCTGCATTGGGTGTTCGCCGCACTGGGCGGCAGCCTAGGCGTAGTCGCCATCGCTTCCGCGGTTATGGTTAAAAATCCTCCGGCGGGATTCTTGCCCAAGGGATATACGCCCCCGGAAGCGCGGCAAGACCGCCTTCGCGACCCCTACGCGCAGGCACTGGAAGCAACGGACCTGCCGCTGGCGGACTACGTCCTGACGGGGGAGTTTGGATTCATGTGGGTAATGTTCTTTCTCCATATCACCGCCGGCATCTCGATTATCAGCCTGCAATCGCCTCTCTATCAGGATATCTGGAGGTTTGAGCACCCGACGATGGAGCGCTCCGCCCTTGCCGCCTATGGTGCCGCGCTGATCGCCGTCAGTTCACTTTGCAATGGCTTCGGCCGGATCTTCTGGGGCGCGGCATCGGAGCGCCTTGGCCGCGTCAACACGTTCCGCGTTCTTCTGGCTTCGCAGATGGTGGTGTTCGGCATTCTAATGACCGAGCACGACCCCTGGATTGTTGCCATTTTGATCTGCTATGTGTTGAGTTGCTTCGGCGGCGGCTTCGCCGTCATGCCCTCGCTCATGGTCGACGTTTATGGACAGAAGCGGATGTCCCGGGTTTTCGGCGTTATTCTCACCGCCTGGGCGACAGCCGGCATCCTCGGACCGCTGATGGTGGCGAGCCTCAAGGACAACTATCCTGACAGGGCTATCGTTTACATCTTCTTGCTGGGTGTTCACGTGCTTGGGGCTGGCTTCGTTTTCAGCTTCCTCGTCAACGATGATCAGTTCATACCTCGCCGCATTCTCTTCAAGGTTCTAGCTGTGGCGCCGCAGCAGACGCGCTCAATATCGGATCAGAGCTCGAGCTGAGCCGCAGGCCGAAAGAAGGGCGTGCCTCCGCTTCTGCACATCTAGCCTTACTCTGTCGCTCTCGATAGGACTGCTACTCTTTGCCAATTGGCCTCGCGTTGACGAGCAGAATCATCTGCAACCCGTAACACACGTGATTCCCGCCTTCTCTCCTCCGGCTCCGCCAGCACGCTAACTCCTCAGCACCAAGCAGCCACGTAGTGGACCACTCTGCGACTCTATACCATGTGCCCTGCTGTCCGCCGGTTATGGAGATTGTCATCGACCCGGGTTTGGGCGTTTCAATTTCCGACAGATCCGTCTATCACCGGAAATCAGATCCTCCGCAGGGTCAACGCCCGGTAAGTCGCCTCATCGGACAAGTTCAATCCCAGATCCTTCTACCGAATCGCTCACTACAAATGTCACTACAGTGAATTGAACAAAGTTAAGTGGGGCAACGCTCAACCGCCGCTCGAAACTCCAAGCGGAAATACTTCAGAAATACCTAATAAGGCTTTGGCGGGCTCCAACAATGGCAATGAAGAACCTGCAACCAGATTGGCCGGGTTGGCCATTGCTGCCGCGAGTTGAGCGATGCCGCGTGCCGATCGGGGGGCGAAACGCGCTTTGCAGTGAAATATACGTACTCTTTTTCCCCACGATGAAGTCCCGCTTGCAACCGAAGTCCAAATCCCACCTCATTTTTCAGGTGTCATTCAGGTGTAGGGAATAGACTTGCCGTATCATTGGTGATAAAGAAAGAAACATGGACTCCGGCGCCATTTTATCGATGACAGATAACCTGACGAAGCAGAGAGACGAGCCGTGAATTATTCAGCGATGCTCCAGTCGGCGGTCGTCGCGTTGCTCCGCAACAAGATGCGGAGCATTTTGACTGTTCTCGGCATTACAATCGGCATTGCAGCGGTAATATGCGTGGTCGCGATTGGGAAAGCGGGACAGGCGCGTGTCCAGCAACAACTGAACAATCTCGGGGACAACTTCGTCTGGATCGAAGCTGGCGGGCGTGCCGTCAACGGTGTCCGTACCGGCACTCACGACACCATCACTCTTACTGTCGCGGATGCGGTCGCCATCAAGAATCAGATTTCCCTCATCAAGGCTGTTTCACCCAACGTTGACGATCCCGTGCAGGTCATCTATGGGAACCAGAATTGGCACACGTCGTATCGCGGTGTCTCGCCGGAATACTTCGACATCAAGCGGTGGTACATCGACCAAGGAGCCATCTTTTCCCAGGACGATGTGGACCGCGCAGCGGACGTTTGCCTCATCGGTCGCACGGTCCGGGACTATTTGTTTGGAGCCGAGGACCCGATAGGCAAGGTCGTTCGAATCGCCAACCTACCTTTCAAGATAGTAGGGACGTTGCTTCCGAAAGGCCAATCGCTTTCTGGGCAAGACCAAGACGACACTATAATCATGCCGTATACGACGGCGCAGAAAAAAATCAAAGGCATCACCTGGCTTGACGACATTTTGTGCTCTGCCACATCTCAGGATGCAGTGAAAACTGCGGGCCAGGAGGCGGCGGCAGTCCTTCGTGATCGTCACCATCTGCGTCCTGAAGAAGAGGACGACTTCAACATCCGCAATCCCGAGGACATCATCCAGGCGCAGCTTGACGCCAGCAAAACACTCACAGTCCTGCTGATCGCTATCGCCTCCGTTTCGCTGATCGTCGGCGGCATCGGGATTATGAACGTAATGCTCGTTTCCGTCACCGAACGCACGCGCGAAATCGGCGTCCGAGTAGCCGTAGGTGCCACCGAAGAAGCCATTCAACTGCAATTCCTAGGCGAGTCCGTGATGCTCAGCCTCGTCGGAGGAAGCGCTGGCGTGCTCTTCGGGATCTTCGGCTCGTATCTGGTGGGTCGAACGTTGCAATGGCCCATAGAAATGTCCATCGAGGCGGTCGCAGTTGCTGCGCTGTTCTCAATTGCCGTGGGAGTCTTTTTTGGATACTACCCGGCGCGGAAAGCATCCTTGCTCGATCCCATCGAAGCGCTGCGCTACGAGTGAACGTGAAAAACAAGCGCAAATGGATCGCAGTGGCTGCCGTAGTAATCCTCGCTGGCGTGCTGGTTGCCTTGGGGTTAAATCGCAGCAGTGGAGTCCAGAATTTCACTGCCAAGATCGAGCGCGGCGACATCAACGATGTCGTCGAAGCCACCGGCATGATAAACGCCATCATCACTGTGCAAGTCGGCTCACAAGTTTCTGGAACCATCTCGAAACTCTTTGCCGATTTCAATTCTCGCGTCCACAAAGGTCAGGTCATCGCCATTATCGATCCAGCGTTGTTCGAGGGTGCGCTGTTGCAAGCGAAGGCCGATTTGGAGAACGCCAACGCTAACCTGGTCGCCTCGCAGGCAGCCCTCGACAAGGCCAAGGCCACAGAGGTGCAGACCAAAGCCGACTACGGCCGTGCTGTCAGCCTTACCCAATCTGGCGTGATGCCGCAGCAGCAACTTGATGCCGCAAAAGCGAATTACCAGTCCGCGAAAGCCAGCGTCGATGGTGCGGTCGCTGCTATTGCGCAAGGAAAAGCACAGGTCAGTCTCAAGCAAGCCGCCGTCGAAGTGGCCCAAACCAATCTTAATTACACGGTGATCCACTCGCCCATCGACGGCACTGTGGTCGCTCGCAACGTCGATGTGGGCCAAACTGTCGCGGCTTCTTTGCAGGCACCCACGATCTTCACTATAGCCCAGGATCTGAGCAAGATGTGGGTTTACACCAAAACCGACGAGTCGGATGTAGGTAACATCAAGGTGGGCAAGCCAGTCACCTTCAAAGTTGACGCATTCCCCAAGGACACTTTTCAGGGAGTCGTAAGCCAGGTGCGGATGAACGCGACGACTGTTCAGAGTGTGGTCACCTACGACACGATGATCGAGTTCGCCAATCCCGAGCTAAAGCTGTTTCCGGGCATGACTGCCTACGTGACCATTCCGGTGGCTACCGTGCATAACACAATGAAGTTGCCGAATACAGCTCTGCGCTACAAGCCGCCGATTTCGCCCGAGGATGTGCTCGCAGCGTATCGACGGTATGGAATTGAGGCAGGTGGGCAGGAAAGCGCAAATGCTAATTCCAGTTCGGAGTCCGGCATCGTCGAAGCGGCTGGACAAACTCCGCCCTCATCGCAGGCCGCACCACGGGCACCCAAAGCGGACACTGCTGTCGTTTGGAAGCTCCGCGCCGATAACACTATGGTTCCTGTGAAAGTTGCGCTTGGTATCACAGACCATGCCTTCACCGAAGTAACCTCCGTGCTCAAGGGCGAACTCAGCGAGGGTGATTCCCTCGTGATTCGTTCTATCGTGCCCAAGGGCAAGACGTTCGGCAGTTTGAGTCACTGAGCTACTCGGTCGTCCATGAGTCCCACAGAAGCTCACAGCAACGGTGACAAACCAAACACTGACACAGTCATCCGAGTCACCGACCTGCACAAATACTATGATCTTGGCGAAACTCGCGTACACGCCCTTCGCGGAGTGAGCTTGGAGATTCGCGGCGGAGAATTCGTCGCCATCATGGGTGCGAGCGGCAGCGGCAAATCCACATTCATGAACATTCTCGGTTGCCTCGATAAGCCTAGTTCTGGCACATACGCTCTCGAAGGAGTTGATGTCAGCCGTCACGACAAAAGCGCATTGGCTCACATCCGAAATCAAAAAATCGGCTTTGTGTTTCAGGGTTTCAACCTGCTGGCTCGCACAACGGCTCAGGAAAATGCCGAGTTGCCTACGCTGTACACCAAAATCTCAAAAGAAGAGCGTGAGAAGCGAGCAGCAGATTCGCTAGCTATGGTCGGACTCGCCGAGCGCGCACAGCATTTTCCCTCGCAAATGTCTGGCGGGCAACAGCAGCGGGTGGCAATTGCTCGCGCTCTCGTCAATCGGCCTTCGATTCTATTGGCGGACGAACCTACGGGCAACCTCGACAGTCGCACATCGGTCGAAATCATGGAAATCTTTCAGCAGCTGAACGACAAAGGTCTTACCATCGTTCTAGTGACTCACGAACACGATATCGCCCAATACGCCAAGCGGATTCTAGTGTTTCGTGACGGTAAGATCCGCAAGGATGGTCTCGTTGCGAGTCGGCCGAGAGCCTACGAAGTGCTGAAGACCTTGCCGACTCTCGAAGACTAGGCTCAGATTATCCCGGTCACTTCATTGAGCCATCTCGTCCTCACAACCAGACGAGAAGGCCAGTAGCGATGCTTGCCCTGCACAAGCCTCAGGCTCTGTCGGTCTCAGGAGGGCATGAAATGGCGATCAGCCCTATCGACAAGTCACAACGCACAGCTGCAAAGATCGCAGGACTTGCTTTTCCGATCTCGTTCGTCATCGTAGTCACGGTCAATTTCGGCATATTTGCCCCCCTCATCATCCGCGGCAATCCGACAGAAACCGCCCGGAATATTCTGGCGCACGAAACACTATTCCGTATCGGCCTCGCGGGCAACATGGTTTACTGCGTCGGCGATGTCGTACTGCTGACAGCGCTTTACGTCATCCTCAAGCCGGTCAACCAGAACCTTGCTTTGCTCGCTGCATTCGGCAGGCTGATCCATGGCCTTACGTGGCTCCTAGTGACACTTAATCTCTTTACTGCTCTGCGGCTCTTGAGTGACGCGGATTACTCGCGTGCATTTGGACCAGAACAATTGCCGGCCTTAGCACGGTTGTACCTCAGCGGTTACGACGCGTACTACGTTGGCTTGCTGTTTTGGGGATTGGGATCCACAGTTGGCAGCTACTTGTGGTTCAAGTCGAAGTATATCCCCAGGGCGCTGGCAGCATTTGGTCTCATTTCCAGTGCATGGTGCGCCGCCTGCACTTTCGTTTTTTACATCTTGCCCGGCTTCCCCAAAATAGTGAACCTGTCGTGGTTCGACTCGCCCATGGCTATCTTCGAACTCGCGCTGAGTTTTTGGCTTCTGCTTAAGGGATTAAGCGCTAGTGCCTGATAAGTCGGATTACCGGACAAGTTCAATCCCAGATGCTTCTACCGAATCGCTCACTACAAATGTCACTACAGTGAATTGAAAAAAGTGGATAAGCTCGCTCGAAATACAGCAGTTAACTAATTTCAACCGCCTTCCTTGGGCGCAGGAGGTCTGGAGTTCAAATCTCCACGCCCCGACCACTTCTCGCAATCCCTTCAACTGATTCATGACTGCCAATACAGTTGACCGGACTGCTAATGGTCCTGAGTGGCTTCGACGGGTCAATGAGAACCGTAAAATTGCTTTTTCGGGACGCAAATTGGCGACATGCGGCTTCGTCACGAGTAAAGGGTCTAGCGCCGCCAAGACTGTTGCAGCCTTCGGCGACAAAGACGAACGCGCTGCAACCATTCCTATTGTGAGGCGGCGGACGTTGGTGGGCCTCTCCTCTCGACAGACAAAAATCTAATCCAGTCTCACAGCGTGCGAGCGTGACACCGGAAGATTTCAAACGGTCAAGCGCTTGGAAGAATGGCGTTGGACGATTATCGACACCTCAAGTTCTTAAAGCGCGTACTTGGATTTCCTTGACTTTCAATGATTAAGCGCGTATCTCTGCTGCAATTTCAGTCGGTTTTCTCGGGGGTTGTTCGGAGGTCCAGAAGTGATGTGTCGGGGCTCCGTAACGCAAATCTCGTTGGAGGGTGGATACATGAACCTAATACGGGTGTATTTCCTCATCGGCGTCGTAGCCGTGGGGATGGCCATGCCTGCCGCCGCTCAAGGGCAGGATAAGCAAGCAACGCCACCGCTCGTTCAATTGCTTCAGTCGAAGGGAATTCTTTCTTCGGATGAAGCGGCTCAGCTGAGTCAAGCTGGGAGCGCCGATGAGGCGAACGCGCGGCTGGCGAATTTACTGGTAGCAAAGGGCCTGATCAGCCGGGAGGATTACGATCACACAGTAGGGCCGACTGAGCCTGTAAGCGATAAGGCTTCAGGGGGCCACTACATGAACGCGTTGCTTCATGTTTCAAAGGATTCCACGCCACCGCCAGCCACTTCGGACGTTTTCACATTCGGAGCGCCGGCGGAAGGAGGAATCATTCCAGCAGTAGCCCCCGTTCGGCTTCTGCCCATCGATGCTCCGAAACCAACCGGCATCGGTGACATCAAGCTCGGAAGTGGGGCCACGCTGACCCCTTTCGGGTTCATCAAGGCAACGATGATTTATGATTCGACCAACAGCGGCGGCACCACGTTCGGCAACAACGACTTCCCCCTTCCACTGTTACTGGGCGATACGGGTCCAGACAGCGGGTCTCAGTTCCATGGCAAGGTTCGCAGTACGCGGTTTGGTTCAAACTTCTACTGGCCGGAACCGAACCGGGATTTGGTTCTGACCGGAAGAATTGAAATGGACTTTGAAGGCGACTACACCGTCGTCAACAATCGCAACGTCAGTTCTATCCGTTCCTCGCAAGTCAGCCTTCGCCAGGCCTGGGTTCGAATGGATACGCACATCGGTGGACTTCCGGTTTTCGCCGAGTTCGGTCAGGACTGGACGCTGCTAGCATCGTCCACAATGCCCGACATCATCGAAACAACGCAGCTGATGGCGTTCTTCGGCAATATGTATGAGCGGCTGCCGCAAATCAAGGGAGGCGTTCAGTTTCACAAGGGAAACCTCAAGGTGCAAACGGAAGCTGCCGTCCTGATGTCGGCTTTCGGCGATGCAAACCTAGCCGCGACGCCGCCGGGAATATCGGTCCCCGCGAGCAGCGTGGCAGAACAGCTCAACGGTAGGTTCGGTGCACGGATTGGTTCTGACAGCGGCCAGCCCGCCGTCGAGGGCCGCATCGTGTTCGAATATCCGATCTTCCATTCTCCAGGTGTGGCACCCGCGCAGCTGATCTTCAGCGGACATCACGCAGAGGGTTCGGAAATCGCGCTGCATGGCACTTTGGCAACTGCCGGATCTCAGACCGACGTGCTGATACCCGGCCTGACGGCATGCGCGGTTCCTGATCCGGTGACGGGAGAATGCACGGTTGCACAATTCTTCCCGCACGGCTTCCGATTCAATATCCCGGAGAACATATGGACGGCGGAGTTCCAGCTCCCGACACCAGTTGTCACCGTTGTGGGTAAGTACTTCCACGGCGGGGATACTCGCTTCATGTTCGGCAACCTTAACTCAACCTTCGCCGACACTTTAGGCCAAAAGGTGATCGCAAATGGGATCGCAGACTCGGGTGATACCATTCCATTCGTGAACATCGGCGGCTCGGCGGTTTTCGCTCAACTGCGACCGGTTCGCGACCAGGGTGGCTTTGTACAAGTGAGCTTCCCGCTCTCGCGAATCTTCCATGCTAACCCGGAAGGACACAATGCGGGCTGGACCTATTCCCTTATAGGAGGCCTGGACCGCACGAAGGCAGAGGACGTAGCCCGGACGGGCGCCAACGGCCTGCAGCGAACCGATTACGTTGCTTCGACCTTGCGTTACAAGATCAACAAGTGGGCATCGATCGTGAACGAAACTACCTGGTACGACACGCACACGGTGCATGAAACCTCAAAACTCTTCCGCGGCGTGGATGCACGCACGGCTCACGATTGGCGCAACGAGTTCGGAACGATCGTCACGTTCTGAGGTTCTGAGCTAAACCTAATCTAACCTGCGGCTGCGGAGCCGTCACCCGGCGGCTCCGCAGTTTTTCTCTCGCAGCCGTAGCGTTTCATCGGTCCTAAGAAGGCGACACAGGCGAGGGGCGACCCGTACCGTCCCAAAACGAGGAGGCACTTCATGGGCACGCGAGGGCAGGAACTTGGGATGGAACGGCAGGCAGAGCAGAGCTTGCCGCTGGTGATTACCGCGTCGTCGGTCGGGACGATGATCGAATGGTACGACTTCTATATTTTCGGAAGCTTGGCGGCAGTTCTTTCACCTAAGTTCTATCCACCCGGTAACGACACGTTCGCTTACATCGCTTATCTCGCGACCTTTGCTGTGGGATTCGTGGTACGGCCGTTCGGTGCGATTTTCTTCGGGCGCATCGGTGACTTGATCGGGCGCAAGTATGCGTTCCTTGTGACGCTCTCGATTATGGGCCTTTCCACTGCCGTGATCGGCGTGCTGCCCACTTTCAAAACAGCAGGATGGTTTTCGCCGATTGCGCTCATCTTCATCCGTGTGCTGCAAGGACTGGCGCTGGGTGGCGAATATGGCGGCGCTGCCGTCTACGTCGGCGAGCACTCACCCGATGGCAAACGCGGCTTCTACACGAGCTTCATCCAAATCACAGCAACGCTTGGCTTGTTCGTTTCGATTCTGGTGATTCTTGGAACCCAGAGTTCGATGAGCAAGGAAGAGTTCTCGGCCTGGGGCTGGCGCGTTCCGTTCCTGATTTCGATCATTCTCGTAGCGATCTCCCTTTACATTCGGTTGAAGCTTAAAGAGTCACCGATCTTCTCCACACTCAAGACTGCGAAGATGACCTCCCTTCAGCCGCTCAAGGATGCGTTTACCCAATGGGGCAATTTGAAACAGGTGCTCATCAGCTTATTTGGCGCGACTGCCGGTCAGGGAGTGGTGTGGTATACCGGCCAGTTCTACGCGTTGTTTTACATGCAGACAATTCTCAAGGTTAATGCAACGACGGCGAATAAGATCATAGCTTGGAGCCTTCTCGTTGCTATGCCGTTTTTTACGGTGTTCGGTGCGCTTTCCGACAAAATCGGCCGTAAAAAAGTGATGATGGCTGGATGCCTGATCGCGGTGCTTACATACATTCCCATCTATCACGCGATGGAACGGGCGGCGGGCAATAACATTGTTGGCATCCAGTCGGCCAAAAATAAAGTGACGGGCGCGATCAGCTTGACCGCGATGACTTTCGACGCGGCGGGTAACAAGGTGCCTGCAAAGGAAGCGACGAATCCGGATCAATTCATGCTCGGATTGCTGATTTTCATCCAGGTGATTTTTGTGTGCATGGTGTACGGTCCGATCGCTGCGTTCTTGGTTGAGTCATTCCCGGCAAAAGTCCGCTACACATCCCTCTCGTTGCCATATCACATCGGCAATGGTGTGTTTGGTGGACTGCTGCCGCTGATAGGTTTATCTATCTGCGCTGCGACGGGAAACATCTATGCGGGCCTGTACTATCCGATGATCGTTGCAGGCATCACATTTGTCGTGGGCAGCTTGTTGTTGCGCGAAACGCACGGCGTAAAGATCTGGGACGAAGTCGCCGGCGGGGAACCGGCGCGATCGCCCGCGGATTGAGAATCGTTTCACCGAGTCTCGTTTCACAACGACCGGTGATTCGTCGCGTCAGAAGCAGCGGGGGAGAACTCCACCGGCGAAACGTCGCCACATTCGTAAACATTTGATTCGGAGTGCGGTCGTATTCCGCCCAAGAGGAGGGCTGCGATGTCAAAGAAGCGAGGCCGTGGAATTTCCCGCCGAGAATTCGTCAAGCTCGCAGGCACGGGTGCACTGGCAGCCGGGGCGGGCCCGGCGTTTCTCTTTCCAGAGCGCGCACAGGCCCAGCAGAAGACGCTGAAGATTCTACAGTGGAGCCATTTCGTGCCGGCATACGACACCTGGTTCAACGGCACTTTCACGAAAGAATGGGGCCAGAAAAATAATACCAACGTGGTGGTGGACAACATCAACCTCGTGGACCTGCCCACACGCGCAGCATCGGAAGTATCGGCTCAAAAAGGCCACGATCTTTTCATGTTTCTTTCCCCACCGGCCGCCTATGAGAACGTGACGATCGATATGTCGCACGTGTACCAGGAAGTGGAGAAAAAGCACGGCAAGAAAATTGAACTGGCGCACAAGTCCACTTACAACCCGAAAACCAAGAAATATTTCGCCTTCTCCGATGCCTACACTCCCGATCCCGGAAACTGGCACAAGGACTGGTGGACGGAAGCCGGTTATCCCAATGGTCCCGACACGTACGAGGACTTGCGGGTGGGCGCAAAAAAGATTCGCGACAAGAGTGGCCATCCCTGCGGCATCGGGCTCGCCCAAGAGCTCGACACCAGCATGGCCATGCGAGCCATCCTGTGGTCCTTCGGCGGAGCTGAGCAGGATGAAGCCGGGAACGTCACGATCAATTCGAAGGAAACCATCGAAGCCCTCAAGTATGTGAAAGCTCTGTACCAGGAGACGGAGACGGCCGAAGTGTTCACCTGGACGCCGCCTTCGAACAACCAGGCAATGCTCGCCGGGCGTGTCTCGTTCGTGATGAATGCCATTTCCATCACGCGCCAGGCGGAACGCGAACACCTTCCCATCGATTCAAAAATTATGATCAGCCCGGCGCTCAAAGGACCCGTGCGCCGGATCGCGGCCGAGCACGTGATGAACTGTTACGTCATCTGGAATTTCGCGGAGAACAAAGAAGGCGCGCAGCAGTTCCTGGTGGACTACATGGACCACTTCCACGACGGCTTCGAAGCTGGCCAATTCTACAATTTCCCGTGTTTCCCGAGCCTCGTGCCCGATTTGAAGAAGGAAATCTCCGACGATTCGCGAGCCAATCCCGCCGATAAGTACAAAGTGCTCGGAAACGTTCTCGAATGGGCCACCAATGTGGGATATCCGGGTTATGCTACTGCTGCGATTGACGAGGCTTTCAAGACGTGGTTGATTCCTACAATGTTTGCCAAAGTAGCCCGAGGCGATCAATCGCCGGAAGATGCGGTGAAAGCGGCTGAAGCGGAGTATAAACGCATCTTTGCCCGATGGAATAAATGAGGGCAATCATGACAACTGTTTGGGGGCTCGATGGCCGTCGTTCAGATCAGGAATCTCACCAAGGTATTTAAGGCAGGGACACCGGGAGCAGTTAACAACATTAATCTCGAAACAAAGGAGGGCGAGTTCCTCGTCCTCCTCGGCCCGTCCGGTTCCGGAAAAACCACGCTTTTGCGCATGATCGCGGGGCTGGAGGCTCCCACCTCAGGCGAAATCCTCATCGGCGGGAATGTTGTTAGTAATCTAACGCCACGCGAACGCGGAATCGCGATGGTGTTTCAAAGCTATGCGCTGTATCCCCACCTGAGCGTTCGCGAGAACGTCGCCTTCCCTCTGAAAGCGCAGAAAGTTCCGAAGGAGCAGCACCGGCAAAAAGTGGAGTGGGCGGCGGGTTTGCTTGGCATTGCGAAACTTCTGGACCGCAAGCCGCGCCAGCTTTCGGGCGGCGAGCGCCAGCGTGTGGCTCTCGCGCGAGCAATCGTGCGCGAACCGCGCGTGTTCCTGCTCGATGAACCGCTATCGAACCTCGACGCCAAATTGCGAACATCCGCCCGCGAAGAGCTGGATGAGTTTCACCAGCGCATCAAGACCACTACGATCTACGTCACGCACGATCAGGTGGAAGCCATGGCGCTCGGCGAGCGCATCGTGGTGCTGCATCAAGGCGAGGTGCGGCAGATTGGAACGCCGCAGGAAGTTTACGACGATCCTGCCGATACGTTCGTGGCCACGTTTCTAGGTTCACCTCCGATGAACCTGCTCGAAACCGATGACGTGATCGTGGGATTCCGGCCCGAGCGCTTCCTTCCCGCCGGACTCATCGCGCCTTGGGCGCCCATGGACGAAGTGGCCAAAACACTTAAGTACGAAAATCTTCTCCCTGCGGATTTGCTGGGCCCCGGGCAGCGAATTCCGCTGCGGCTGCATGTGGAGCACTCTGAATATTTGGGTTCCGAGCGAGTGCTTTACGGAAGGCTTGCAGAGACGCGATTTCGCGATAAGCCTGTGTGGGCACGCGTTTCCTCCAGCGTCCTTGAAACGTATACGCCGAATACCACCTACGACTTCGCTGTGCCGGAACACGAACTGAGATTTTTCGACGCAAAAACCGGCAAGCGGATCCCGCCGAGGCCTTTCCAATGGCAGTAGACGATCGCAAAGTCGGCGTGTTCATGTTTTTGCCGGCGGCCGCTTACATCGGCCTGTTAATCGGCGCGCCGCTGCTTCTCGCGGTTCTGTATGCGTTCAGCGACGCACGCATCGGCACGCTCGGTTTCCATTTTGTGGGGCTGGAGAATTTTCGAAGCATTTTGCAAAGCCCGAGTTTCCGCGCTGCGCTGCGCAATTCGGTGGTGTTCACCGTATTCGCGCAGATCATCGTGATTGTAGCTTCCAGCATTCTTTCCATCGCACTCGAACCCGCATTTCATGGCCGCTGGTTCGTGCGCTTGTTGATCTTGTTGCCCTGGGTTGCGCCGATTTCGCTCGGCGCGATCGGATGGAAGTGGATTCTCGATTCGATTTACAGCGTGATCACCTGGGTGCTGGTCTGGGCGCACCTATTCAAGCCCTACGGCGCGCCGATGTGGCTCGGCGAGCCTATGCTGGCGATGGCTTCTGTGGTCCTTGTTCACTCCTGGCGGCTGATTCCCTTCTCCACTGTGATCATGCTAGCCGGGCGGACTTCGATTCCCAAGGAAATTCCGGAAGCAGCGGCGATTGACGGGGCGGGATTCTGGCGCACCGAATTTCTGATCAACATTCCGATGATGATGCCGATCATCAACGTCGCAATTCTGTTCGGCACGATTTTCACCTTCACGGATATGACCGTTGTCTACATTCTGACCGCCGGCGGACCGTTTGATTCCACGCAAGTGCTGCCATCCCTCGCATTCGCCACTGGAATTCAGGGCAGCGACCTGGCCGCAGGCGCGGCGATTTCCCTGTTTCTCGTTCCGGTACTGATTCTGATTGCTTACTTCATGCTCCGGGCAGCGCATCGCGCGGAGGTAGCCTGATGCCGGGCGGCGACGGGCGAAAAATCGGGACGGAAGCTCTGCGGTACGCGGTGCTGGCGGTGTCCGTTGTTTTGCTGGCCTTTCCCTTTTACTGGATGCTTGTAGCCACCTTCAAACAGAACATCGACCTCTACAATGTTGAAAACAATCCGTTCAAATTCAATCTCCCGCCCACCCTCGATCACCTGAAACTTCTTTTCAACGAAACGCGCTACGTGAGATGGCTCGGCAATACCGCGCTGGTCGGCGTGCTTGTCGTCTTCATCACGCTGGCGTTTTCTTTGCCGGCCGCGTACGCATTGGCGCGCCTTACGGGCCGATGGGGCCAGCGGATCGGCATCGCAATTTTTCTCACCTACCTGATTCCTCCCACTCTGCTGTTCATTCCGCTTTCGCGCATAGTGGCCACGCTGGGGTTGCAGGACACGATCTGGTCGCTCGTGCTAGTGTATCCGAGTTTTACGATTCCCTTCTCCGTTTGGCTGCTGATGGGTTTCTTCAAATCAATCCCGAGAGAACTGGAAGACGCTGCGATGGTGGACGGCCTCACGCGCTTCGGGGCATTCTTCCGTCTCGTTGTGCCGATTTCGATTTCAGGAATACTCACCGTCGTGATTTTCACGTTCACTCTAGTGACGCAGGAATTCGTTTACGCGTTGACGTTCATTTCGCCGGAATCACAGCAGATGGTGGGCGTGGGGATTCCGATATTCCTGGTGCGCGGTGACGTCTACTTCTGGGGCTCGCTGATGGCAGCCTGCCTGATCACCAGCCTTCCCATCGCCCTGCTGTACAATTTGTTCCTCGATCGCTTCATCGCCGGATTTACTGTGGGCGCGATCAAGTAGCGGCTTGCTGGATTTTATTTCACATTTTCTTTTTTCGAGGGAACCATGACCTCAAAACCGGAAGAAAAGAGAGAAAGCACTGCGCGAGAACTTCTGCGTCATTGCATCGCCACATTGGCTTATCGAGGCGGAAAGGCGATTCGCAGCGCGCCTGAGGGGTTCGCAGATTTCAAAACGGCAGAAAAAACGCGAACGCCCGGGCAGATTCTCGCCCACTTAAGCGACCTGATGGATTGGGCGCTCTCCATGGCGAAGGGAAAGCAGGAATGGCACGATACTCCTCCGAAATCGTGGGACGAAGGTGCGAAGCGATTCTTTGCGGCATTGCAGTCGTTTGACGCTTACCTCGCATCGGATGCACCGCTCGACGCTTCCGCCGAAAGATTGTTGCAAGGCCCTGTGGCGGACGCGTTTACGCACGTAGGGCAGATCGCAATGCTTAGGGGAATGGCGGGCGCATCGATTCGCCCTGAAAATTATTTCAAGGCGGACATTACGATCGGACGCGTGGGCGCAGAGCAAACGCCGCCGAAGCGGGAGTTTTGAAATTCGAGAGGCAGCCTCAGCTTGTTGCGCGAGTGCCAAAAATTGTCGCTGCAACTGCAGCAAGCAGGTTGCACCAAAAAGCAGATTTGCGTTGGAACGGCCTCAAGTTCGAGGCGGCAGGACGTCGATTATCCAAAATAATAGCCGGGCGGCACCGGCTGAGGGACCCGAACCGCCCGGCATTTTCTCACCCATCTCCGCAGGGTCTGGGTAAGAACTTGTTGTGCGGCTAGGCGACGGTTTCGCCGTTCCGCATGAACTCGTAACGTTCGATCGCCGCAGCCACTCCTATTTCGCCTGAATGCTCCGGGCTGCTGCGTAGCACTCGACCAAGGCAACGCACCCTTACCGGGCCCGCCTGAGTGAGCTCGTGCGGCAGGGTCATGACGATTTCGACCGGAGCGCCGCTCTTCAAACCCTTAGGTAAGTGGAAATAGAGCCCCCTGGAGCTCACTTCGCGGGATTCCGTAGAGGCCTCGCCGACCACGCTTTCGTCGGTCCAGCGGACCACCAAGGGCAAACGCATCAGGAAACGGCGCGTTGCACGTCGTTCTTTCGATGACACAGGACACCTGCCTCTTAAGTACCTGTCTAGATTGCCGGTTAGGAGCTTCCAGGCCAATAGCCCTAAGGCCTCAATTCGATAGGTCGATTTCGGTACGCAAGTACTAGGAACGAAGCGTTACAGCCCGAGAAACTGCCCCCGTTTTTAAAGGGAATTTGACGAGGCAGCTTATTCAGGCGTGGCGTTTCGGAAGGCGCGGAGGATATCAGCCAGAGTCACGACGCCTTCCAGTTCGCTGAGGTTGGCACGGCTCACGACGGGGACGGCGGGCCAGTCGCCCACTGCATGCAGAGCATCTTCGAGCGACTGATCGCGGAAAAGGATGGGCAACGGGCCTTTTGGCTTAGCTTCTGCCGCCTTAGCGTTCATCGAGCCATCCGCTGCCAGGCGGCCCAGTTCCTCGCGATCGAGCAGCAACCATTCGCCTGGGTGCATGCGGATGAGAATTGGGGCGTCCTTCTGGGTTTCCGTCCGGCGAGCAAGGTCAGCAGCCAATTCATCGGGCAGCGCGACCACCGAGCCGTCTATCTTCATCGCCACCTCGACGGTGAGCGGAACTTGCTCTCGCTGCTCTTCGATGGAGGGGAGAACCAGGCCGTCCTGCCGCGCGAGCAAATCGAAGAGCGGGGTTTTCTGGTAAGTGCGGGAGATGAAATAGGCCACCAGGTTGGCGATCATGATGGGCAGGATTGCCGTGTAGCTGCCCGAGACCTCGATCACCATGAAGACCGAGGTAATCGGCGTGCGCAAGAACCCGGCGAAAAAGACACCCATGCCTACGAGCGCATATGTACCGACGGTGCCGGTGAGGCTGGGAAAAAAATGGTGTTCGATGCTACCCACAGCGCCGCCAAGCATGGCGCCTATAAAAAGCGTGGGCGCGAACATCCCACCGGGGGTGCCGCTGAGAAACGACAGACCCGTGGTGAAAATCTTCAGCGCTGCGAGCACCAACAAAAGCTTCCAACTGAACTGCCCGTGCAGCGCCTGGTCGATCACCGAATATCCGGCGCCCATCACTTGAGGCGCACGGATTCCCATGAAACCGATGACCAGTCCCGCGACGGCTGGTAAGAAGTAGTGCGTCCAGCTTGGCCATTGCTGGATTTTTGGACGCGCATACTCGAGCCACTTCAGGAAGGCCAGCGAAGCACAGCCGCCGATGATTCCGAGGACGACGTATGCGAGAAGTTCGCCGGCACTCGCAGTGCGGAAAGGGGGAACTCGAAACAACGACTCCGAACCCATAAATGAGCGCATCGTAATCACCGACGAAACTGCGGCGAGAACAATCGCTCCCAGCACACCGGCACTCCATGTGCCAATCACTTCCTCGATTACGAAAATCACCGATGAGATAGGCGCGTTGAATGCAGCCGCGAGTCCTGCCGCAGCGCCTACCGGCGCAATCAATCGCACCTTTTCCTGCGACAAATTAAGCCGGCGGCCGAGCAGGGAAGCGATTCCCGCACCCATTTGCAAGGAGGGATCCTCGGGACCGAGCGACTGGCCCGTTCCAATACCGAGGGCGCAGATTATGAATTTGCCGATGACCGTGTTGAACGGAACGTAGCCGTTGGAGATGTATACGGCCGCCTTGGTCTGGTTCACCCCGCTGCCGGTCGCGGCCGGAAATGCGTAAATCACCAGGAGGGCGACGATGAGACCGCCCACACAGGGCACAATCACAACGCGTGGCTCTGGCGGAAACATGGATGAACCGAGAGAGACCAGATGCACCCATTCAATCGCCATCCGAAAGCAAACAACCGCCAAGCCGGAAAAAATTCCGATTAAAGCAGCGAGGAACAAGAACAGCCGGTCCTCGGGCAGCGAAAGAATGCGGCTGCTCCAAGATCGGCAGGTGGCCCAAAGATTTCGAATGGAGGGATTTGCGCTCCGTGAAATCGAATCCTTCGTCCCGACGAGCTGTGGCGTCGCATTGGTCGCGCTCATCGGGAGTTGCCACTCCGACGGCGAGCGAGCAGCCATAGCGCATAGTCCGCCCCCTGTGGCTCCCCACAGAGCTTGGAAACTGCGTCCTCGATTTCAAACACTGCCGACATAGCTGGCTCGATGCGGTCGGGAGATTTGCGCAGGTCGCGCCCTGTCCAATCGGCCGCGTGTCGATCCAGTGTGGCCAGCGCGGACGAAAGGGCCGCCTTCGAGGAATCTCCTGGCGATCCGCCCCCACTTTGAAGCTGGCAGGCAGCAGCGCGCGAACGGGCTAACGCAATTGCTTCCGATGTTCGTTTTGCTTTCTCCTCTGTGGATAGCCCACGGCCGAAGGGATTTAGGTAGACAACGCGCCTTGAAATCTCATGCATTCTCGCCAGTTCCGGGCTCGCGAGCTTTTCACGCGGTAAACGCTCGAGGTATTGGTCCGCTTCCGCATATTGAGCAAGCTCAAATGCGGAGGTGGCTGCCCCGGCTAGGGCATCTTCGTCATCTGGATCCTGGGACAACACAGTTTGAAATTCCTGCAGGGCTCGACTCCACATGCGAGTGCGAAGCAGCAGGTTACCCGCGGCTTTTTGCGCTGGAATGTCCTCGGGGCTGGTGTTGTCCGCAAGAGCAACAATTTCCGCTTCCGCCTGATTCATCTCATTGTTGTTCAGCAGATATTCGCAAAGCTCTCTGCGGACCTGCCAGCGTCTGGCAATTGGATCGTTGTCCCAAACCCCGTAAATCGCAGCATGGTAGTAGCGGAGGGCATCCGGCGTCATTTTCGCGCCGTCTTCCGCGGCGATCCTGGCGAGTTCGAGATTGATCTCGCCGCTTCCCGGGGAATCGGAAAGCAAAGCGAGAAGGTAGGCCCGGGCTTCCTCGTTGCGCCCGTTGGCAGCCAGCGCCTGCGCGAGGTGAAATTGAAATTCGGTATTGGCCGGGGAGTAGAGGAGGGCGTTGCGATAGTCACGGAGCGCCGCCATCGCGTTGCCAAAATGGAAGTCTTTCTCGCCCCGAGCGAACCACTCATCTCCCAGCACGTGATACTTCTTGTGGTACAAGCGGGCTGCGAAGGCGGTGAAAATCGCGAAAGCAAGAAGCAGCAGGAGGGTGACCAGGAGAACGATCTCGCGAGAATACTTTTTGGGGACGATTGCGTTCGAAGTGGCGCCAGTGGAAGAAGCCATTACGCTCGTTGATCCGAGGGTTAGCATACCGCATCGAACGAGCGAAGGGTAAAGTGGGGGGATCTTTTAGAAAATCGCCGGCGGTCAGGCTTGATCAATCAGCCGGTGGTGAATTGCGTAGAGCGCAAGTTCGAGGCGGTCGGATACTCCGAGCTTGTCAAAAATATTATGGAGATGGTTCTTTACGGTCTGCTCGCTGATGAATAATTTCTCGCCGATTTCACGGTTGCGGAATCCCTGCGCGACCAGTTGCACGATTTCCTTCTCGCGATCGCTCAACAGCGGTTTTTCGCGACGCTGTCCGGACTCGGCAGATTTCTTGAACGCGTCGATTACTTCCGCGGTCATGCGGTTATCCAGCCAGATTTCGCCGTCGGAAACTTTGCGAATGCTTTTCACGAGGAGATCGCTCGCCGATTGCTTCAGCACCACGCCGCGCGCCCCCAGGCGCATGGCGCGCACCACGTCGCGGTCGTCTTCGGCAGCCGTGAGAACAATTACGCGCGTCGGCATCGAATCGAAATTGATCTCTTCGAGCACACCAAGGCCGTCCTTCTCGGGCATGCGCAGATCAAGCAGCAAGATATCCGGCTTGTACTTCGCGAGCATCTTGATGCACTCCACGCCGTTCGACGCTTCGCCGACAATCTGAATTTCCTCAGCGGCATCGAGCAGCTTGCGAAGACCTTCCCGGAAGATTGCATGGTCGTCCGCCACCAGGATCCGAATCGCCTGTTTTGCTTTCGTCATCTCAACTCAATGGGATTTCAACGGTTAGGCGTGCTCCGTGCCCGGGATTCGACTCCACCGTAAGCGTTCCCCCGACGCCTCTTGTTCGTTCTTTAATCGAAATCGGGCCGAGACGCAGCCGATCGAGTTCTTCGCTTGTGTATCGCCCTGAAAAGCTAAACCCTCGGCCGTTGTCGTCTATAACGAGGAAGACCTTCGCCTCGTCTTGCCCTAGTTTTACCACGACGTGACTCGCGTTCGCATGCTTTTTTACGTTGTGTAGTGACTCTCTGTAAATCTGGAACAATTCCCGGCAAATGCGGTCGGGGAGCGTCAAATTGCGATCTTCGATGAAAAGGTCCACTCCCATCCCCTGCTCGTTGCGGAAGCGCTCGGCAAATCCAAGCATCAGTTCCCGCATATCGGCACTTTCGACGCGCAAGGGTCGCAGGTCAGTGACAAACCGCCTTAGCTCCTCGCTTTCCTGCTGGACCGTCTTTTGCAGACTCCCAAGCTCGGCAGAGGCCTGTTCGGGAGTCTGCGTCGTCTTCTGCCGGAGCACGCCGAGCTGGATATTGAGACTCAGGAGCGTCTGCAAGATACCATCGTGCAGATCGCGCGAGATGCGGCTCCGCTCCGCCTCCACCGCCCGCGCCCGTAGGTGACGCAAGAGGAAGACGTTCTCAAGCGGAGGACCCAGATGCCGGACGATCTGCTCGAGCCATCGAAGATCGCCCTTGGAAAAACGCCTGGGAGCCCCGTTTGGCGCCGCTGGGTTAATCAACAAGACCCGCCCCGCCGGGCGTCCCCCCGCTTCGATGGTGACGGCCACTAGGGACTTGGCACCAAACTCCTCGCGGGTGGCATCCGACGGCATGGGCACGTCCCGAAAGAGATGAGCTGTGCGGCGGTCCCAGCCAAAGCCCTCCCCGGTGCCGTTGCGGAATTCCCAGCACATGCTGACCTCCAGGCTATCCGCCAGAAAGGTATCGGAGCGCGAAAGCGGCAGCATTTCCGGAGAGTTGGGTTCGCGTTCGCTGGGGCGGACTTTCCACACGAACAATCGCTCGAGGTCTTCCTCGCGTATGGCCAGGCAGGCCTGTTCGCAGCGGAATGAAAGGGCGATTTCTCCCAGCGCCTGACGGATCGATTCCGCGAGGCCGCGGTCAAATTGAAGCAGCCTGGTGACTTTCTCCAAAAACTGCTGCCTGGCGAGGTGCTCACGTTCTCGCGCGCCGAGATATCCCATTCCCAGACCGGAGATGAGTGTTCCCGTCCCCAGCATCAACCAATGAAGCAGGCTGTGCCACTCGAGGGGTTCGGGAGCCGAATTCGCAACGCGCACGATGACGCCGACCGTGGCGGCGGCTACGAGGACGAGCATCGTCCGCGAATTCCCTAGCGAACTGAGAGCGAACACGGAGAACAGCAGAAGGAACCAAAAGGCAGAGACGGAGGGCGTCAAGAACAAAAACACACCGAGCGCCAACGCATCTGCCACGAGCGGAATTCGCAAATGCCAATCGCTGAAGAATTGCTCCGCCAGAGCTATTGCCAGCGACACGGCCAGATAAAACGACAGGAAAATGACCGCCGAGCGCTTCACTGGCGCCGGGGCCGTCTCGAGCAAAGCGACGAGAGCCAGCGCGACGAGGATGGCCCTGGCCAGGGTGACCTGGCGTTCGATGTATAGACGCTCGGCGCTATCGAGAGGCATCGTGGCGGGCAAGTACCCTTAAAAGTCTAGCAAGCGGATGCGTGCGCGCAACTCGATGTCGTCATCTGGTTATTGTCCGGCACATCGTCCGGAAAGTCGGCCGGGATGCCGGTCCGGTTTCATTTTCCACACATTTCCACAACAAAGCGGACGCAACGGATTGACAACGGGTGCATAATCATTCGACACAATTTTTTCGGATGCAGGGGAACGCCGGGCTTGACTCAACGCTACACGCGCAGAGAAGCAGGGCGCATTTTGGGAGTTGAGCCGAGCCGTCTTCGCTACTGGGAACGGCTACAGCTCGTTCACCCGCGCGCTCGCTGGGGTGAACGGTTCTACAGCTTCGGCGATCTTGTCGCTCTCCGCACGGTCAAACGGCTCACCGAATGTAGAATTCCGGCTCGTCGCGTTCGTCTCGCCGTTTCGCTTACCGAGCAACAATTCGGAGCGGCGCCCCGTCCTCTCCAGGAGCATTGCATTCAACAGCACGGCCGTGAAGTGCTGGTCGTACCGCCTGGTACGCCGATGCCTTTCAATCCGATCCGGCGGCAGTGGGCGTTTCCGTTTGAACCAACGGAAGTGCCGGCGAAACTGCGCTCCATGGCGGGTCGAACCCCCGAACAGCTTTTCGAAGTGGCGCTGGAATACGAAGCGAGCCCCGACACAATTCCCGAAGCGATTGAGATCTACGAGCGCATCGTCAACCTGGCGCCCGATTGGATCGAAGCGCACATCAACCTGGGCGTCGCTTACTACCAGACCGGGCAAATCTCGGACGCCTGTGATGCATTTCGCGCCGCAGTGGAACTCGATCCGCTGAACGGAATCGCCCGCTACAATCTTGGCTGCACCCTCGAAGAAGCAGGCGAAGTGGACGAAGCCGTGGAACATCTGCGCCGCGCAGCGCGAGCGATGCCGGCACATGCCGACGTCCATTTCAACCTGGCGCTGGCCCATGAAAAGCGCGGCGAACGCGGATCGGCGCGAGAGCAATGGCTGCTCTACCTTCGCTATGCTCCTTCCGGTCCCTGGGCTGATCAGGCTCGCGCACAGCTGAAGCAGTATGGCGGGCGCCCCAGGCATTCTCCTCCGATTCCTTTCCGCCGCCCGCGCTAGGCCCTGCAAGGCCGCGAAAGCTGATTGTCGAAAGGACCTGCTTACTACTTGTATTCAGTTCATTTGACCGCGCCTGACAGTCCGGGTACCGTCGAAAATCAGATACGAGAGTTTATCGATGCCGAATTGCAGACGGCAATTCAATAGGCATTCGATCGCATGAGCGAGCGCATGCAGGAGCTTGCGGCGCCGCGAGCGGATCCGAGCGGAAGCGGCGCAGCAGACGACGTCGGCTTAAATGCACGTCAGTGACGCGCGGCGAAACGCGCTCGAAAAACACAGAAGACCACTACTTAGGAACTCAGGATCATTCAGGCCTGCCACACTCTCTCCGACCCTTGACCATTTATTGGGTTGGTTCAACCGTCGCGCGACACATGGTATCCTAACGGCACTGCGGTGAGCGTAGCTCAGCTGGTAGAGCATCGGTCTGTGGCACCGAGGGTCGTGGGTTCAAATCCCATCGCTCACCCCAAACCTTCCGTTTTCGGAACGCCGCGCGGCTTCCAATGGATACTCCCAGAATCAACAGCTTACGGACCGTTTAGTGATGGGGTTTTTGGAACGCAACTCCCCAGACGGCTCGGTTCAATTTCGTTTGACGCGAAGGACGCAACTCAGCAACCACTTATCTTTCTCGGTGATACTTCCCGTAAAATCTCAACATCTCGTCTAGAGTCGTCACTTCGGCCCCAATTCACCCAGATCCCTCTGTCAGTGCTATCGTATGGAATCGTCGTGCAAGGCGCCCGTAAACCCCTGACGGAGGTCCGACCGTGCGAATCCGAAGCCTCACAATCGAACTTTGCTGCATCGTCATTTGCCTTGTCCCTCCGCTCGCGGCTACGTATTGTTCCACCGCCAACGCGCTGCAGTCGTCCGCCACGGATCAGAAGGAAGCGCTTCCCGACGCCCCGAAGCCGAGGCCGAACAACAACATTCGACAATCAACGAGAGCAGACTGGCAACGTCCCGCCAAGGCGCCGGCCGAGCACGCTTGGCCACGCGCATTCACTTCGGACAACGACACATTCAACATTTATCAGCCGCAAGTCGACCGCTGGGAAGCGAACCAGATCCATCTTTATTCTGCCGTTGAGCTCAAGACAGGCAACGAAGCTGCGGCACGGTATGGGGTGGTCTGGTTTCAGGCGCGCACCGAAGTCGACAAAGTCAACCGGATGGTGACTCTCGACCGGGCCAAGGTCACAGAGGTGAAATTTCCGGCAGCCCACGAAAAGGAATCCTAACTGATTTCCATCTTGGAAAAGAGATTGCCCACTGTCACTAAGAACATTTCGCTCGACCGTCTCGAGGCCGAGCTCGACGCCAATGACGATGTCGTCAAACGTGTTGAAGTTAAGAATGACCCGCCCAAAGTCATCATCGCGAGGAAGCCTTCGGTGCAGGTGCTGATTGATGGTGCTCCCCAGATGCGCGGCGTCCCCGGCACCAAACTGCAAAGGGTGATCAACACACGGTCCATTATTCTCTTCGATGAAGACAAGAAGTTGTACTTCCTCCGAGTACAGGATTGGTGGTTACAATCCAAAGGGCTGGAGGATTCTTGGAAGTACGCCAAGAAACTTTCCGATGATATGAAGAAAGCGGAGGAGTACATCGTAAGCCAGAATATAGGTCAGGATCCCGAAGGCGCGAAAACCAAGCAGCAACCTTCGTTGAAGGAATCCGGAAAAAATGGTGACGTTCCCGACGTTTACGTGGTCTACGGACCCACTGAACTCATCGAAACCACGGGAGACCCTAAGTTCACACCCATCCCCGGCACCGGCCTCGAATTCGCCGCCAACACCTCCGGCAACATTTTCCGTCTCGGCACCGACTACTACATACTCGTCTCGGGTCGCTGGTTCAAGAGTCCCACGCTCGATGGGCCCTGGACCTTCGTCGATAGCCAAGCCATGCCCGCTGATTTTGCAAAGATTCCTGCCGACAGTCCCAAATCCACTGTCCTCGCTTCCGTCCCGGGAACGCCTGAGTCTAAAGAGGCGGTGATCGCCAACTCCATTCCGCAGACTGCGACCATCACGCGTTCCGAAGCCAAGCTCAGGGTGCAATACGATGGCGACGCGAAATTTGCGCCTGTAGAAGGGACGCCTCTCAGCTACGCCACCAACACGAGCGCCGCGGTTATTAAAGTTTCTGAAAGCAGTTACTACTCCGTCGAAGCTGGCGTATGGTTTCAGGCCTCTTCGGCCCAAGGCCCGTGGACTGTCGCCGACTCCGTGCCCTCCGAGATCTACGACATTCCTCCCAGCTCGCCCCTCTACTACGTCACTTACGTGAAGGTCTACAGCGCAACTCCTGAGGTCGTCTATGTCGGCTACACTCCCGGATACTACGGCACCGTCGTCTCTTCGAGCACAACGACTGTCGTGTACGGCACGGGTTGGTATTACCCACCGTACATCGGTCCCACCGTTTGGTATGGCTGGCCTTACACGTATGGCGTCGGAGCCGGATTCACTTATAGCACCGGTTCGGGCTGGAGCTTCGGTTACGGCTACGGCCACTACCCTTGGTATTACCCGTGGTGGGGACCGATGGGTTACTACGGTTGCTGCTGGTATCCCTACTACGGTTGGGGCGCGTGGGGCGGTGCCGCCGTTGCGAATGTCTACGGTGTTTGGGGCAACACCGCCTACTCGCGCACCGGCGCAGCCTGGGCAAATCCCTACACCGGGAATTATGGAGCCGCCACTCGTGGCGCTTACTACAACACGCAAACCGGCAGGAGCACCGTCGCCGGTCGCGGTTACAATACTAACATCTACACCGGCAACACCTACGGTTATCGCGGCGGCGCAACTTACAATCCGAACACGGGCATCGTCGCGGGTGGCGGCGCCGGCTACGCTGGCAATATTTACACCAGACAGGGCTCCGCGAATCGTGGCGGTTTTGTCTACAACACCAACACGAACACCGGTGTCGCCGCAGGCAAGAACAACATCTACGCGGGAAAGGACGGCACCGTCTACCGCTACAACCGCGATTCCGGCAATTGGTCCAGCAATAGTGGCAACGGTTGGCAAAACGTCGACAAGCCCCAACCTAAGTTGCAAAGTGAACAACGAGCGCGCACCCAAGGTTCACAACGTTCCCAAAGCTTCAGATCCACACGTCCAAGTGGCGGCGCCCGCATGAGCGGTGGCCGGCGGCGTTAGAGACGGTCTCCTTCGCAACCGGAGTAACCAAGGTGCGAATCGGTAGTGTTCAAGTAAGTGCAGGTCAGTTACTTGCGAGAACGCCTGTTTACAACAATTACGCAAATTGCTCTACAATCAGCGCATTCGCAGCCGGCTTCTATCCTCGGCGATACTAGCTCGTTTTGATCGCGAAGAGCTGTACGACAGAATCTAGTCGGAACTGATGCGAACAGTGTGGCCGGAGGTTGAAAATCGGTTTTCAAAAATTAGGACTCTGATCCAGCTATCTCAAAATGCTACGGAATCCGTCCCGCTGATGAGGAGCATTACTTCACAGCGAGGGCCGTTTGCTTCACGCTCGTAAGTCACCCGCGCACAACCTGCTGGGGATCTTTGTCGTCCCGCGCGACAAATCGAGAATGACAGAGGGTGATTCACACTGCCATAGAAAGCGGCTGCGCTGCTGTGATTCTCTCGAACAATGTCGGCCGGGGGCAAATTCGACCGGGTGCAGCTGAACCGGGAACATTTCGGTTCCTTCGTTCGTTACTTTGATAGCGAAGGAGCACACGAGAAACATTCTAGAAGGAGGACGGTGGGACTTTATCGGGAATGAATGGCTGAGTGTTCCGCACAGATGCAATTGAATGCTCGTTCGTCTTCCTCGCCGCGAGGGTCGCAGAATGGATATGCACACAGGATATCTACTTCATGTGTTTTGGCTAGCTCGTTGCAGAATTGTTCGAGCCGAATTGCCGCATCCGTCTTGCCTTCGGCCCACAGTAGGCCGACGCGTTCACCGCAAAGAGCAACGCGAGGATGTTCTGCTTTTGCCGCTGTGGACGCTGATTTGATTAGATCGCTCATACTCTCAAGAAATCGAACTAGGTCAGGTAAGCCGTCCACCATGATTGTGGAAAGCTCGTCGGCAGCATCCAATGAAATGTAGGTTCCTTGTTGAATGGCGTCATCAACGCCGATACCGTCTGCCCTCAATCGCTTAAGAAGACTGTCCCCATGCGACCTTGTAACAAACACAAGAGCCGGGTTACCCGCCTTCAGAGCGGCACCAATAAACTGAGTAAAGCTGTCTAGGAAGACTGCTTCGTCAGAACAGAATTGAACCTCGTGGCGGCGGGGCGCTTGAGCATACGAGCCCTTGCCAAACTCGTCCTCCTTTAGGTCGCTACTAACAAATTGCCTACCCGCAAGAACCGTTTCGATAGCAGGCAAGAGGTCGGTGGCCATGCGGCGCTTCATCACGTATCCAAGAGCGCCTGTAGCTTGGCAGGTGAGAACGAAAACCGGGTCAGCATGAATCGTCAGGAAAACGATCTTCGATGTACAACCGGATTCTTTCAAATTCCTCACAGCTTCAATCCCGCTCAGAACCGGCATGGAAATATCAGTGATGAGGACATCGGGCTTGAGTCTCATTGCGGCTTCGAATAAAGATTGGCCATCACCCACTCTTCCGACAACTTCGAAGGTTGGTTTCAGGAGACTCGCCACTTTCTCCAAAAGGATCTGATGGTCATCTGCCAGAAGTATTCTTATTTTGCTCAACTGGACCACCGGCTGAAAGCCGGAAGTGGATAAAAAATCATCGCTTCCGTTCTGTACCTGCGGGCGTGACGCGGTGGAGAAGCCACATCTCTCCCCGCATAACACAGCCTTGTTACATTACCTACGCCTCAGACGGGTTGCCGATAACTGTCAAAACTTACAGCCACAACCCTCGAGCAAGACAGCCAAGTTGGCTTGGCCCTCAAGTCTCGGGGGCAGAGAAAACGCGACGGAACGTGCCTCGCATCGACGATCGTGCTGACTTCACCACGCTTTTTGCGTGTCGGTCTCGAATTTGGCATCATCTTGGTATCAAAACGCGCTTTAGAGGGGCTGGTTTTGGGGCGAACGCCGGGGTAAGCGCAACAGAATCACAGGCGGTTAGAATTTGTCCTTCGTTTTCAAATCCCATCGCTCACCCCATTCTTAACTAACCGCTCTCGTGTTAGGCTCCGCAGGATTCGTTTAGGCAACGGCGGGAGGGGAATTCCATGGACATTCTGAGGAATCAGGCCCGAGCAGTTCTGCTGCTTTCGATTTTCTGTTTTCTCGACTCTGGCGCGTGTCCACGCGTGATTGCGCAGACCACGGCTCCGCAATACAAAGTGGATCCTTCGTGGCCCAAGCAGTTGCTGAACAACTGGGTTATGGGGCAGGTGGGCGGGCTCACGGTGGATCGCGAAAATCACATTTGGGTCTTGCAGCGGCCGAAGTCAGACACTGCGGACGAATTGGGGGCGGAGCAAACACCGCCGCGTTCAGAGTGCTGCGTGGCCGCGCCGCCTATCCTGGAATTTGACGCGCAAGGGAATTTGCTGCGTTCGCTTGGCGGCCCGCACCAGGGTTACGATTGGCCTGCGTCTGAGCACGGCATTTACATCGATAAAAAGGGCAACATTTGGGTCGCGGGAAATGCCCCGGTGGATCGGCAAGTGATCAAGTTCAGCCCCGACGGAAAATTCCTGATGCAGATTGGCCATCCTGCGCCCGCCACACAGCCGGCGGATAGCGCGAGCCATGATTTGTTGGGCCGCCCCTCAGGAATTGCCGTGGACGACGAGGCGCACGAGGTTTTCATTTCCGACGGATACATGAACAAGCGTGTGATTGTTTTCGATTCTGAAACCGGCGCGTTCAAGCGCCTGTGGGGAGCCTACGGAAACACTCCTAATGATGCTGATCCGGGTTCGTACAATCCGGCTTCGGCACCCGACCAGCAATTCCGGAATCCGGTCCACTGCGTGCATATCTCGAACGACGGGTTTGTGTATGTTTGCGATCGCACCAACAATCGAATTCAGGTTTTTACAAAGCAAGGAAAATTCATGAAGGAACTATTTGTTCGCAAAGAAACGTTGGGCCAAGGATCGGTGTGGGATTTCGCTTTCTCGCCTGGCGCCGAACAGAAGCTTCTGATTGTGGCTGACGGCGAGAATAATGTTTTATGGATACTCGACCGCATTAGCGGGGATGTGGTGAGCAAGACGGGCCATAGCGGTCGCAACGCTGGCCAATTCCACTGGGTGCACCAAATCGCGTCCGATTCGGACGGGAACCTGTACACGGGCGAAGTTGACAACGCGAAACGAATCCAGAAATTTGTGCCCGTTGCGGGCGACGAAGGCAAATCCAAGAAGTAGCGACGTCGAGGAGTTTTGGCCCATCCTCCGATGGCGCGCCTCACGTTCATAGAGGCATCGCTGTATTCTGCTGAGGGCGCCATTCACAACATCATAGTGATCTGATCTGTAGGCTTTTCGCGAGGTTTTCGTGGCCCGTTCTCCATCTTCCGCAACCCGAAAGCGTGAAATCGAAGAGAAGGGTTCGTCGCGCGCTCGAAAAACATCCAACTCGAAGCCTCCTGAAGTGGTGATCCCGGCGCATGCAAATGACGCCACCATCGAAGTCGAAAGCACCGAAGTAAAACTCACCAATCTTCAAAAAATATTCTGGCCCAAGCTCAAATTAACCAAACGGGACTTGCTTCAATATTATGCGGATGTATCCCCATGGCTCCTGCCTCACGTACAGGATAGGGCCATGGTGATGAAACGTTATCCGAACGGAATTTCGGGAGAATTTTTCTTCATGAAGCGGGCGCCGGAGTCGCGACCCCGCTCGATTCCCGTCTGCTCGATCGAGCATCACTCGGGCAATGTGATCGATTTCCCGGTTGTGCAAAATCTGGCGACACTGCTGTGGATCGTCAACCTGGGATGTATTGACCTGAATCCCTGGTACGCGCGCTGCGACGACGTGGAGCGGCCCGACTATTTGCACTTCGATCTTGATCCCACACCCGGCGCTTCCTTCGTTCTCGTGCGTGAAACGGCTCTCGTTGTCCGAGACGCCCTGGCTGAGATCGACATTGCAAGTTACGCGAAGACGACCGGCTCTCGCGGGATCCACGTCTACGTTCCCATCGTTCGCGGCCCCACGCAAAAAGAGGTCTGGTCTTTTGCCAAGGCGCTTTCCCTGGAACTTGCGCGGCGCAATCCAAAATTGATCACCGCGGAGTACCGCGTGGCGAAGCGCCCGCGCAACCATGTGCTCGTGGATTACAACCAGAACGCATGGAACCGGACTCTGGCGTCGGTCTATTCCGTACGGCCAAAGCCGGAAGCGACCGTGTCAACGCCGGTCACATGGCAGGAAGTGAAACGAGGCATCGAAATGAACGAATTCACGATGAAAACCGCGCCCCCGCGCCTCCGCAAGCTCGGCGACTTATGGAAACCGCTCCTCGAACAGAAGGGCCGCACGAATCTCGCGAGATTCGTATGACGCTTCCTCTCTCCAAAACCTACGCTCCCATGGAAGCACAACCGGCCGAAGATCTTCCCAAGGGGCCGGAATGGCGTTACGAGCCGAAATGGGATGGCTTTCGCTGCCTGGCTTTTCGAGACGGCAACCGAGTTGATCTCGAATCCAAATCCGGCAAGCCATTGACGCGATATTTTCCTGAGCTGGTTGAAGCGCTCCTCGCTTTTCGCGCCAAACAGTTTGTGCTGGACGGCGAGATCGTGATTCCGTCGGATGGAAATCTATCTTTCGACGATCTGCTTATGCGAATTCATCCCGCAGCCAGCCGAGTTGCAAGATTGAGCAAGGAGAGGCCCTGCCGATTCATTGTTTTTGACCTGCTTGTGGACGCTTCTGGAAAGAAGCTCGCAAATTTACCGCTGCGCGACCGCCGGCGAGCATTGGAAGGTTTCATCAGCAAATTCGCAGCTAGAAATAAGACTGTCGAGCTCTCGCCAGCGACAAAAGAGATCGCTCTCGCGCGGAAATGGTTCCATATGGGAGTTGGGCTCGACGGGATCGTCGCGAAACGCAATGACATGCCATATCAAACCGGCGAGCGCACTGGAATGCAAAAGATCAAGAAACAACGCACCGCGGATTGTGTAGTGGGCGGGTTCCGCTATCTCGAGAAAAAGCCTCTCGTTGGCTCCTTGCTACTGGGACTCTACGACAAACAGGGCAAGTTGAACCACGTTGGTTTTACCTCTTCCATCTCTAATGACGACAGGGTGGCGCTCACAAAAAAGCTGAAGAGTATGATTAAGCCGCCCGGCTTCACGGGAAAAGCTCCCGGTGGCTTGAGCCGCTGGAGCACCAAACATTCCCTGGAATGGGAGCCGCTCGACCCGCGTCTGGTCGTCGAAGTGCAGTTCGACCATTTCACGGGCGGTCGCTTCAGGCACGGGACAAAGTTTCTACGATGGCGGCCGGAAAAGGCGCCAGAATCCTGCACCATGAATCAAGTCGCCCGCGAAAATAAGTCGGCGCTCGATCTCCTCTAGCTATTTGAGACCTGGATGCGCAGCGGCAAGATTTGAAAAGCGATAACGCAGAACAAGGTTGTTACAACTTAATTGGCGTGGCGGTCACTTCTTCTCAAGTGTTGCGTTTAGATTAATCTCGCTGCCGGACAAAACCTTCATGCTCCGATTCCAATCCTGATAGCCAGCAAGTCGGACGCTCAACTCATGATTCCCGGCAGGCAGCTCGACGGTCGATGGCGTTGAGCCAATCAGCTGCCCATCCAGATAAATTTCTGCTCCGTCAGGGTTCGAATGAACGGCCACTTTGGCCGGCGCAGGCGTTGATTGATCGATCGACTTTAACTTCCCGTCTTCCAGCACGACAACCATGTTGGGGTAAGTGAGCCACGCGCGTCCCTGAAAACTCGTTTCGCGCTGTGGCGTTCCCATCGCAGCCACCACTTCCTCACGCGTCATACCCACAGTGAGCTGCGCGGGCGGCTTTGCCGGGCTAACAGGCGCCGGCGCGGGTGCTGCCGATACACCCTGCGCCGCAGCAGCCACTGGCACAACGGTTCCTGTGTAGTGCTCCGGAGCTACCCAAGGATCAATCGCGCGAAACACTTCATCCTTGTTCGCATTCACAAGAGTTTGGACTGGAAAATCGAAGGTGATTGCAGCCCACACTCGTCCCGCGCCCTTCTTATTGTTCATCAGTTGGGCCGAAAGCAAAGCCATCGTCACGTTGTCCTGTCCCACGAAGATATTGAAAACATAGAAGCGTTCGCCAACTGGAATTTCAATATCGTTATTCCCGTGGTAGAGCGTCGCAGTGTCACCATGAATCGAACTCGACGCAATCTGGTTGCGGTCGAACGAAGCGTACAGGCCCGGCTTTTGGACCGATACAATTGTTCCCGCCCGCCGAATCGCAGTTCCCGAGCCCATACCCATCATGCCTTTCCCCACGAGCGAAAGCTGATAGGTTTGCGTCAGAACCTGCTCGAGCACCTCGCGGCCGTTCTCGAGGGCCTCTCGGCCGTTCGTGTCCGCAGCTTTCAGCTGAGCCGAAACTGGGAAAAAGGCAGAAGCAACCAGAAAAACTCCAGCCGCCACCAAAAGCGGCAATTTGCGATTTATTAGGTATGGCATGGTGGGAAGTATAAGACCGCCGAACCATGCAGACAAGGTGCCCTTCTTTTTTGAGTCCTGCCGCGTTAAATGGCGATTTCATCAATGGCCGGGGTTAAAAAGTATGGCACGCCCCTCGTGAAAAACTTCCAATCGCCCCTCGATTTCAGCGAGCGCCACGATGTAGGATACATCGGATGATTCGAGGCCGAGTTGTTGTGCTGTTGCTGCTTTTTCTGATCGCTCCCGCGGTAGCACGTGCCTGCGCCTGCTCAAAAGCGCCCCCTGGAGCGTGTCCGGGCTTACAAAAAGACGATGTGGCGTTCGTCGGGACAGTTACCGCGGCGGAAAATGTGCCGCCCGACCCCAACACGCCGGCCGCACCGGCAGTCGTGCGTTTCCATTTTCAAATCACGGAACGGTTCGCGGGAGAAGATACATCCGAGATCTACATCTTTGCCGGCGGCGAAGATGGCGACTGTGCCTTCTACTTCAAGCAAGGCGAGCAGTATCTCGTATTTCCCAACAAAGCGGAGGACGGCCGCCTTTTCGCCACAATTTGCAGCGGCACTCGCCCGGCTTCCGAAGGACGCGCGATAATTCCGCAACTGCGCGCCATGCGCAACGGCAACCAAGTAGCCTCTGTATTCGGCGTCTTGCGTCGCTCGGACCCTCCGATGCTCGCGCCGCCCGATGATCCCGAAGACCCGCTCCCGAATATCAAACTGAAGCTGCGCTCGAAGGATGATCGCTTCGCCACGAGCACCGACGGCAGCGGCATCTACACCTTCTACGACGTCCATGCGGGACAATACCAATTCACAGCCAATCTTCCCGTGCGCATGGAACTCACGCAGAAGACGCTCAACGGCCCGCTGCCTACCTTCAAGATTCCCAACGGTGCCTGCTTTGAGTACAACGTGGACGCGTTACCCACCGGGCGGATTCATGGCAGCGTTCGCGGCCCGAATGGAAAGCCGTTAGCAAACGCTTCGGTGGAACTGTATCGCGCCGGCGCGTATGAAGATTCGCGTCCCGGTCTCTGGGGTTTTCAAGGCCCAAAGGGCGATTTCGAGTTCGATCACGTCGGACCGGGCGAATATATTCTCGTTTTCAATCGAGGAAACCGCAAGGATCCCAATTCACCGTTTCCCCGCGCCTTCTATCCCGGCGCGCCCGATCTCTCCACCGCCACGCCGATCACTCTCAAGGACGGGCAGCAACTCCTCAAGGCAGACATCCGCTTGAAGGAAGAAGACGGTTATCCGACGCGCGAGATTCACGTGAAGCTGAAATGGAAGAACGGCCGCCCACCCGGCGAAGTCTACGTCACCGCGAAAGCGGCGGACGGCGAAAATCCTGCGGCGCGAAAAATCAGCGAAGACGTCTACGCATTCACTCTGCTCGAATCGGCAAAGTACACGATTTCAGCCTGGGAAGATCTGGACCCTTCGCGCCGCAACGCCCGTCATGGCAATGACGATGCCTGTGAAGATCCATCCCGGATGGATTCGACCGCTGTCGCGGTCGATGGTTCCGATGCCGATACGAAGGAGATAGCGCTTACGCTCGCGCCTCCGGAATGCCCAGCGGCTCCGTCCGCGCCTACAACACAGCCTTCCACTCAGAGCTCCAGCACCGAGTGAATTTTTAGTCAGTCCTTTTTGCTTCGGGCGGACTCGCGGGCCCTTCCCCCTTCACATAGTGCGCGTACCAAAAAAGATACCGCTCGTAGAGATCTTTGATGAATGAAGGCCGCACGAAATCGTGATACTCGCCCGGATAAACCACCAGCATCGTCGGGACGCCCAGCCTCTTTAAACTCTGGTACATCAGCTCGCTGTTGAAGATAGGGACGTTTGAATCCACATCTCCGCCCAGCACCAGCGTGGGTGTCGTAATTTCCTTGACGCGGCCGAAGGGCGACATCTTCTCCCACAGGGCGCGATTTTCCCAAGGCAGACCCAGCTCGTATTCCCAGTGACGCGAATAAAGATCAGTACCATAGTTCACCACATACAGAAATTCACCCGCGTTCGAAATGGCCGCTTTGAAGCGATGTGTCTGCGTGATGATGAAGTTCGTCGAAATCGCGCCGTAGGAGTGGCCGCCCGCCGCGAGCCGCTCGGGATCGGCAAGTCCCTGCGCCAGAACGTAATCCACGGCCGCCATGTCGTCTTCGTAATCTTTGTGGCCCCAATCCGCAAAAATCGCTTTGCAGAACTCCTCGCCGTACCCGGCCGACCCTCGTGGATTCGGCTGAACCACCACGTAACCATTCGCTGCGAGAATTTGAGCGCGAAAATCAAATTCAGCCTGATGGCTGAGCGTCGGCCCGCCGTGCAGCCACAGGATGGTGGGATACTTCACGCCCGCGGTGTAGTCCGGCGGCTTGATCAAGAAGGCCGAGACCGGTGTGCCATCCTTGCTCTTGAAGTGAACGTAGTCCACTGCGCCCAGCTCGATCGGAGCCATCGCTTCGCTATTTACTTTGGTCAGGCGCCGAAGATCGCCATTCGCCGGTAATAAATACGCTTCGTCCGGTTCGTTTGAGCTGGAAAGCGTTGCGGCTACCGATCCATGCCGGCTGATTGAATAAAATTCCACCTTGCGGCGGCCGGCAATCGGTCGGGTTATTTCCCCTCCGCCCGGCGCCACACGCAAAAGATTCTGCGTGCCTTCATCTTCCGCAATGAAATAGATCCAGCGCCCATCCGGGGAAAAACGCGGCGCGCTTACCTCCCGATCCAAGCTCTTCGTCAAGATTCGCGGCTCGCCTCCCGTTGCAGGCGACACCGCAAGGTGATAGGTCGCGTACCAAAAGAGCTTCGGATCGTTCTGAGTGAGGTACGTAATCGTTTTGCCGTCCGGCGACCAAGCCGGCGCCGAATCCTCGGCCGGATTCGTCGTCACCTGAACCAGCGATTTCGCGGGATCTTCGCTGTCTGCACTCACCACCCAGATATCCGAATTGAAATTGCTGTCGGGCTCGACGGTACGGTTGCTCGTGAACGCAATCGATTTTCCATCTGGCGACCACGCCGGCTCGGAATCGTCGTAGTCGCCGTAAGTAATTTGCCTGGCCTTGTGCTCCGCCAAATTGAAGACGTACAAGTGCGTGCGCCGCCGGTCGAGGTAGCCAACCTCGTCCTCTTTGAAGTGCAAACGGTCAATCACCCACGGCCGGGTTCGTGTTTTTTCTTTCGGCTCCTCATCTGGTTTGCCCTCTTTTTTCTTCGCCGCCTCCAGTTCCTCAGGCGAGGCATCTTGCAGGACCAAAATCACCCGGTCGCCCGCCGGTGACCACTCGAACACATTCACATCTTGAACCGTATTCGTCAGCTGTTCCGCTTCCCCGCCGCCGCATCGCAATAGCCACACCTGTTTTTTTTCGCTGCCGCGCTCGCTCAAGAATCCAAGATATTTCCCGTCGGGGCTCCAACGCGGACGGGTAGAATTGGCATCTTCGTTAGACAGCGCAATTGCATCGCCACCGGCTGCCGCGGTCATCCAGATTCGCTTCTTGTCCTTATCTCCCTTCAAATCGTGAGTTGTCACAATATACGCGACCCATTTCCCGTCTGGGCTTATCTGCGCATCTTCCACATCCCGAATCCGAAAGTAGTCGTCCACCTGCAGATTTCTCGCGTGTGCATGCGCACGCGCCGCTGCAGGTTTTTGCCCGGGTCCCGCCTCTTGCGCGAACGAAGCCTTCGCCTGCAGTCCACACACGATTAGAATCGCGAGAGGAAATCCAATTTTCATATTGCGCGCTATCTTCACTCCCTTCACTTTCTTCAGTTTCTGCAATTTCGGTGTTCCCTTTCAATATTCGGCCGCGCAGTATAGCAGACGGACCGGCGTGAACCCGCTCCCGCGAAGTCTCACAGCCGACACGCGGCTTTATTGACACAGCAATCCGCACAATTTACGCTGCTTGCCGCCTATGGCCGCGCGCTTCGTCACTCGTTCTCCTTTTGCCATTCGCACGCACCCACACCTCTACGAAATCAACACCTGGGCTTGGCTCGAGGAACTTTCCGTCCGCCTCAGCCGCCCAATCACCCTCGCAGAAGTGCCCGACGCAGAGTGGGACTCGCTCGCACGGCTGGGATTCAACATTGTGTGGCTGATGGGTGTCTGGCAACGTAGTCCCGAATCGCGACGCATCAAGCTCGAAAATCCACAAAACCATCCTGAGTTCGAATCTGCGCTTCCCGGTTGGAAGCCAAGTGACGCGATCGGCTCCCCCTACTCGATCGTGCAGTATGTTCCCGATCCGCGCATCGGCACGTGGGACTCTCTCCATTCCGTCCGTCAGAAGCTTCATGCGCGGGGCATGGCACTATTTCTCGATTTTGTCGGCAATCACACAGCGCTCGATTGTCCCTGGACCCGCGAACATCCGGAATTCTACATTCAGGGAACGAAAGACCAATACGATCAGAATCCATTGGCCTTCTATCAAGTGGAATCATCCGCTGGCGTCAAATATCTGGCCTTGGGCAAAGATCCCTACTTCCCGCCCTGGGACGACGTTGCCCAGCTAAATCATTTCCAGCCTGCCGTGCGCGCCGCACAGCTTGATATCCTGCGCAACATCGCCGCGCATTGCGATGGAATTCGCTGCGACATGGCCATGCTCCTGCTGAACGATATTTTCGCAAAAGTTTGGGGACCTTCCATCGCGGCCTTACTCAGCCGGAAAAAGAATTCTGGGCAGAAGCACACGCAGCCGTTCCCGATCTGATTCTTCTCGCCGAGGCGTACTGGAGCACGGAAGAACACTTGCTCGAATTGGGATTTTCGTTCGTCTACGACAAAGCTTTGTACGACGCTGTGCGCAGCGCAAATCCGTTCGCAGTTCACGGCATTCTCGCCGAGCCCGTGGATTATCAGAATCATCTCGCGCGTTTCCTGGAGAACCACGACGAAGAGCGCTGCGCCGCCGTCTTCCCCAATGAACGGTTAATCGCGGCCGGAACTCTGATGGGAACTCTACCCGGTATGCGCTTCTATCATCAGGGCGAACTCGAAGGCCGGAACATTCGTTTGCCGATCACGCTTCAACGAGTCCAGCAAGAGCCCGCCAATCCCGCGATCCGCGCCTTCTTTGAAAAGATCCTGGCGATCACGAATGAGGAAGTATTTCACACGGGGCATTGGTCGCTACTGCCCGTTTCCGCTGAAGGCGACGATACAGCCGGGAATCTCGCGGTTTATCAGTGGCGATCCGCGACAGCGTTGAAAATCATTGCGGTAAATGTCGTCGGCGCGGCCTCGCAAGGCCGTGTGCGAATGGACGAGAGCATCTCGCCCTCAATTCAATACGACTTCCACGACGAACTGCACGACGTTCATTACTCGCGAGCCGGCCAGGAACTGCGCACCATCGGCCTCTTCGTTCGTCGCGAGGCGTTTGACGCGCACCTCTTCAACATCACCCCGGTTTGACACCAAAACCTCGCGCGCGCGCCGGCGCTGTCTATTGCACCGTGAACGGAATCGGCGCCGTACTTGTAGTCACTCCGTTCACCGTGGCTGTAAACGTCACCGTATAATTCCCCGGCTGCGTAGCCCCGTTCGGTCCCTTTGGTGGACTTGCGCACGACGCTCCGCCAATTGCCATCAACACGAGAATCGCAAACGACACCGCCCAACGCGGGCTGCGCTTCCACATCCACAAAACGCTTCCCAGCGTCAAGCTCAGCAGTAGCAACGTGAAACCGCCGCCGAGTCCGCCGGGCGCCGGTACCGATCCTGCGGTTGTCGCTCCTTTGCAGAACGTATTCAGCACGATCGCCACGTCCGTCGGCCCGTTCGGTGTCAAAGTCACCGTCGCTGGGTCCGGCGCGCATGTGATCGTCGGAGAGGACGTCGAGCAGCCGAAGTTCACCGTTCCGCTGAAGCCTGGCGTGGACGTCAGCACGATTCCGATCGCGAGTGTCCCTCCCGGCGGCACCGGCGGGAAGGTCCCACCAGCAGGAGGCGTCACGGAAATCGAAATCGGCGAATTCGAGACCGTCAGCAATGTCGAACCCGTCACTTCGTTTGACGTCGCTGAGATCGTCGTCGTTAAACCTGCGGTGCCTCCCACCGTCACCAGACCCGTGGTGCTAATCGTCGCCGCTTCCGTGTTGGACGACGCCCACGTAACAGTCGAGGTGATGTCCTTGGTGCTGTTGTCCGAGAAAGTGCCCGTAGCCGTGAATTGCACCGACGAATTAATCGGCTCCGTCGGATTCGCCGGCGTCACCGCAATCGACTTCAACGTCGCCGCTGCCGCCGTAAACGTCGCGGTGACGGTCTCCGCCGATCCTGGCATCGTAAACGAACAGGTTGCGCCGGCCACCGTGCACGAAGTCGGCGCGCCATTCCATCCCCCGAATGTCGAACCGTTCGTCCCGGCCTCCGTCAACATCACCTGAGTGCCGGCAGGCAGGCTCACTATGCATCCATTCGCGGAGCCGCTCGTGCAGTTGATCCCATTGCCTGTCACTGTTCCCGTGCCGGTCCCCGCGGTCTGCACGGTCAACTGAACCCCGGTGGCCGTGCTCACGTTGATAGTTCCGGACAGGCCCTTGATCGATGCCGTCACCGTATCCGTCGCGGTGATTGTCTGATTGCCGGCGGTATTGAGCGTCGCCGAGAATGTCCCCACTCCATTGGTCAGCGTCGAGTTCGCCGGCAATGCCGCTGCCCCGTCGCTGCTGGTGAAGTGAACTGTTCCCGTGTAGCTAGTCGCGGTCACGTTGGACGCATCGAGCGCCGTCACTGTGAAACTGATCGGTGTCCCGGGTGCCGCGGTTGACGGCGCGGTCACAGAGAAGTGCGTCGCCGCTCCCGCGCTAACGATGACGGTAGAGTCCGTAGTATTCGCCGGCGCTGAGCCTCCACCGGTCACACCTGCTGCGTTCACTTGAGGTGATGTGGTATCCGTCGCGACATTGACGGTGACTGTTATCGCAGGGTAGCTTGCACCTCCAGCGAGAACGTCCGACCTTGTGCAAACGTTGGCTGGGTTCGAGCCACCGCAAGTCCAGCCCGTACCTGCCATGGACACGAGGGTAAGCCCGGGGGGAGCGGTCTCAGTCACCGTGACCGCGGCCGCGCCAGTAGCGTTCACATTAAAATTCACCGTGTAAGTGCCCAAGTTGTCGCCGTACGCTCCAGGCGCACCGACGTAACCCGGTGCATCGCTGATGCCAAGCCAGAGCTGTGTGGCTCCGGCTGGAACGATGAAGGTCTGCAGGGTTCCTGTGCCGTTTCCAGTCAGGCCGTCGCCAATGAAGAACACCTGGTCAAGTAGCGGGGAAAGCGAGGTAAAGGCGATACCAAGTCCCGTGCTCGTGAAGTTCAACGCGGCCGGAGCAGCTCCTGCCGGCCCGCCTGCGGGAACAAACAGGCCGACCAGATAGCCTGCGCCAGGCGCTGTCATACCCGAAATGCTGCTCGTCCCCGTGTTCGAGGAAGTCGCCGGCACGGCCCCCACACCATCCGGATCGTTGGGATTGTCTCCGGTGCCGTGGTTCAAGATGATGCAGCCCTCGCTCGAACCGCATCCCGTTGTGATGGAACCTGTAACGCTGTTAAACACAACTGAAGTCGCGCCCGGGGGCAAGGTGATCATCGTCGGAGCCGTGCTACCAGCGCCGGTAGCGTAGATCGAACCTGTCGATTGGACAGTGACCGAGCTCGCTCCCCCGCCGTTCGTGGGTCCGCTGCCGGTATTCGACACCGTCACGGTGTATTGCGCCCCTTGTTGGCCTTGCGTGAAGTTCCCGACATGGGTTTTCGAAATGTTCAGCACTGGACCCGGACCAACACCTGCCGCAAACGTTGCCGTCACCGCGATCGGCGGAGTCGCTGCCGTTACCGTAAAACTGCATGTCGCTGCCGTGGGATTTGCGCAAACGTTGCCCGTCCAACCTGAGAACGTCGCATTCGCCGCAGGTGTTTCCGTCAACGTCACCGGTGTTCCCAGCGCGTATCCTGACGCGCAGGTTCCCGTCTGGGTCCCGCCAGTCGTATTCGTGCAATTGATCGTGTTCGCGTTCGCTGTGTCCCTCACGTTTCCAGGGCCTGTCACCGTCATGTTCACGGTCCCGCCGCCAGACGTGAAACCCACCAAGGCCGTCGTCGCCGCCGACATCCCCACTACGCAACTTACTGCGCTGCTCGACAAGCAATTCGGCGTCGTGCCAGTCCAACCGAAGAAAGTCGAGCCACCGCCCGGTGTCACCGAGAGCGTCACGAGAGTACCCGCGCCGAAATTCGTCATGCACGTCCCGCTTGTCGCCGTGCCCGCTAGCATGCAATTGATACCGGTTGGCGTGCTCGTAACAGTGCCGCCTCCCGTATGAGTCGCTCCCGCCTGCACCGTCAGCGGAAATGTGTTCGAGCCGGGATTGAACGTCGCCGTCACCGTCTCCGCCGCGGTGATCGTAAATTGGCAAGTCGCACCCGTCCCCGTGCATGCCGTCGGCGCACCGACAAATCCGCCGAACGCTCCCGGTGTGGTGGCTGTTAGCGTGACTTGTGTTCCGCTCGTATAGAGGCCCGTGCAGCCTCCTGAACCTTGCCCCGATACAATTTGCTCGCAGTTGATTTGTCCCAGATTATCCGTCACGGTGCCCAGCGCAGTGCCCGCCACCGTCACGTGCAGGTTAACTTGCGTTCCTCCGCCCACCGTGATCGTCCCGGACGTTCCCGTAATCGACGACGTCACCGTGTCCGTTGCGGTGAGCGTCTGCGCTCCTGCCGTTTTCAGCGTCACTGAAAACGTTCCTACGCCATTCGTCAGCGTCGAATTCGCCGGCAGCACCGCTTGCGCGTCGCTGCTTGTGAAATGCACCGTTCCCGCATAGGTTGTCACCGTCGCGTTCGACGCATCCAGCGCCGTCACCGTAGCGGTGAATGCGGTTCCCGACGTCGCATTCGCCGGCGCCGACACAGAAAAGTGCGTCGCCACCGCTCCGGCTGTTACCGTCAGCGCTCCCGTATTCAATACGGTCACGTTGTTTAAAGCCGGCGTCACCTGAGTTGTGCCGACGGCAGTACCTGTCGCCAGCCCCGGACTCGTCGTGCTCATCGTTGCGAAGCCTGTGGGCACCGTCGTCCAGGTCACCAGGCTCGTAATGTCCTTCTCCGTTCCGTCATTGAAGTTTCCGATGGCGCGGAATTGCTGAGTCTGTCCCACGGTGATCGACGCGCTCGTGGGAGCCACCGCAATCGACTGCAGTGTTGCGTTTGCACCGGTCCCCAGCGAAAACACAACCACGTCGTCCTCGGGAATCGCCACCCCCTGGTTGCTGCAACTGGAGCACGTAGTCTGGAAACCGTTCACCGTCGTCGTCGGATTCGTATTCGCGAAAAACCCTCCGGGCGCGTTTGACTCACCGGCCGCATACACTGTGTGATTCGCATCGACGGCGACGGCATTGATCCGGTCATCCTCCAAAAGCTGAGGCGTAGGAGTGACTGTGATTGCTGCGGGCGGATTGGCCCCGCCGATGTACGTCGAAAACACTAGATTCGCGTTGAATGGTGCCTGAGCAGGAGTCGGTACTCTCAAAATCGAGAGAAACCCATCCGGGCTCTGCGTACCGTTGACCACCGCTCCCACATACGGCTGAATGGGATTCATTGTTGGAAAATCCGTCGGAGAATCAGTGCGGCCGCCGAGGATGATCCGGTAGTTCGTAGGATCCCCTGCGTCGTACGTCACAGCGCCCACAATGTCGTCTCCACCGGTTCCGCCGAAGTATGTCCCGCACTGCAGGCTCGCCGCTCCCGTTTGTAACGTATTGATGAGGGCCAGAAAACCAGTCATCCCGTTACCCTTCGCATTGTTTTGCGACTGGAAGGCGTTCTTGAGTGGAATGTCTCCATTGGCTGTGTTGGAAGTCGTCGAGCCTACGATCGCCACCACGCCGTTCCCAAGATCAAAGGATCCGTTCCCAGCCCGGGTTGCTCCACCGCCCGCGAAATACGTGGCATATAATAGCTGGTTCACCCCCACCAGGCTGGGGTTCAGCTTCATCGCAAACGTGTCTTTCGTGCCTTTAAAGGTCGTCTGGAAACCATTGGCCAAGCTCGTACCGCCTGGACCCAGGTTGAACGCTGTCGATGAAACTGTGTTTCCGCCCGCCAGGATATTTCCCGAAGCATCTTCAAAGGCCCCGCATCCCACCCCGTCTCCGGATGTGCTGCCTCCCCCGACATTCAGGTATGTCAAGTAATTGATACTCAAATCCGCGCGATTCAGGACGGTCACAAAGCAATCGTCAAACGGCGCCGGCGTAGCGCCGTTGTTGAAGGTGTTGACGTAAGCGTTTTTTGTCGGCAGATTCGTAGCCTGCGTCTCGCCTGTCAGGATCACGTTTCCGCTGGCATTGACTGCGATAAAACCTCCTCCGATATTCTGGTTCCCGCCAAGAACCGCAGCCTTGTCTATGGCTGCACCGCTTGGCATCATTCGTACCGCCACGGTGGCAAGGCCATCGCTCGTCCCCGTAGGATCCGTCACCGGATTCAGCACGGTTGCGCCTGGAAAGTTACTGCAGTTCGTTTCTCCTCCCAGCACGGGCACAATGCTCGCGGCCCCTTGCGACTTGTCCAGCGTCAGCCAGACGATCGCACTCGCGCAACCTTTCTGTGTGTTCAACGCTGGAATATTGCCGCCGATGAACGTCAGATAGACCAGCGACGCCGCTCCTGTAGCCGTCGGATCGATCTTCGCCACAAATCCCACTTCTTCCACTATGGGTGCGGTCGTTGAGGTGCCGAATCCGATTACCGTTTTCGGCTCCGTGAACGTTGTGGAGTCCGTCGTGAATCCGCCCAGGTATAGCTTGGGGCTGCCCGGAGTGCTGACGTCTACCGCAAGGCCGCCCGACACATCGTCGCCGGCTCCACCGAGAAACGACGAAAAACCGACCGCCGGATCAATCACTAACTCCTGGCTGTGATCATAGGCGCCAAGCCGGAACGCGACCTCGTTCTTTCCTCTCTTTACGAAGCTGCCCTCAATCGGGCGCCGCTCGGCGGCAATTGTCTGGTAGATCACCGGCTTGTGCATCACGAAATCAGAATCCGCTGCGTGCAACACCAGGTCACCGTGCCGGTCAATCTCCATCCGTGCAGCCCCACGGATTCGGAAAGCGATCTTCGACGGGTCGGCTCCCGGCGCGACCACAAAATCGTATTCCAGCTCTTTCTGGTCTCCGTGAAAAACCAGATCCACGCCGGGATACACCTGCCTTGTCTGCACTTTCGAATAAAGCGGGACATTCATTTGCCAGCGTGAGGAATCGTTTCCGATCAGGTAGTTCACTTTGCCGGGGAGTTCATTAACTCCCTTCATCGCCGGTGCGGAATTCGCTCCCACCAGCTGCATGCGTATCACGCTTCCGCCAGTGCTCTTTACCGCGCTCCGTGGAGTTTCAAAAGGTGCAAACGCATTCGGCCGCGCGGAAACCTGCGTCTTCGATTCGGCAAGCACCGTCTCCGTCGGCGTCAGCAGCAGCGTGTAGCCTTTGCTTCGCGACAGGAACCGAACGTGCGAGTCCGTCTGCCCCTGATTGGCCTCGAAGAAGAGCGGAAGGTGAATCGCCTTCGGCGCTGCGCTTGCGTTCGCCGCACCCGGCGTCTGCGCTTTCGTCGCAGTCACTGCAAACAACATCAAAAATCCAACCAATACGAGGGCGGGCCTTCGCATCTTGAGACCTCTCATGATTTGAATTCGCCGGATTTCACCAGAGAAAGCCGTCACTACTGAGGGTGGGAAGGATTCGATTACTACGTGCGTAAGCGGTTAGACCCGAGCCATAGTTAAGAAAATCTTTGCACATGATTAGTACATTGTTTCATTCTGCAACTGCGCAGAATGACCGCCACCCCACCCCTATCATACTGATCCTGTGAGACTTGGCCCCTCTTACAGTTGATTGTCGTAAGATTTTGAGCTAAGCGCTCAGGCTTACTCTTGCAAGCCGAAACCCACGGCACCGTGACTCTCGCCACCGGCCCCGGCTCTCGGCTCTCGGCGGCGAAAACGCCCCCGATCGCGGCTAGTTAACGACGAAGTTCACTGCCGGTGCAGATACCGTCTGTCCGTTAAACGTCGCAGTTATAAATAGCTGGTAGTTCCCCGGCAACGTCACGCCGTTCGGGTTTCGCGGCAGCGAGTTGCACGCTACGCCTCCCAGTGCAATCAGCACGAACAACGCAAACGACACCGCCCAGCGCGGGTTCCGCCGGTAGATCCACACCGTTCCCGCCAGCATCGCCGACAACAACAGCAGCCCGATTCCGCCGCCAAATCCGCCCGGCGGAACCATGTGCCCTGTGGTTACAGGTCCTTTGCAGAAGGTGTTCACCACAATCGCCACTTGCAGCGGCCCGTTTGGCGAAAGCGCCACAGAGGGCGGTTGCGGCAAACAGGTAATCGTCGGCGAAGAAGTGGTGCAGCCGAACGTCACGGTCCCCGTCGTGCCCGGAATCGCTGTGACTATCACTCCCACAGGCAGCGTTCCCCCCAGTGCCACTGGACCGAAAACTCCGCCGGGAGGCGGATTAATCGTCAGCGTAAAGGGAACGTTGGAAACCATCAGCTGCGCGGTGCCGGAAATTCCCGCGTCCGCAGCCGTGATTGTGATGGGCCCACCCACTCCCACCCCTGTCGCCAAGCCTGTCCCCGCTCCCACTGTCGCGACTTCCGTGTTCGACGACGTCCATGTCGATTGCGTCGTCACATCCTTCGTCGAATTATCCGAAAATGTCCCTGTTGCCGTGAACTGCTGCTTCCCGGCCACAGCAATATTCGCCGTACTAGGCGTCACCGCAATCGATTTCAGCGTCGGCCCGCTGCTCACCGTAAGTTGCGCGGTGCCCTTAATCGTTCCGTCCGTAGCTGTGATCGTCACAGGACCGCCACCTGCAACTCCAGTCGCAAGACCTGTTCCCGCTCCCACGGTTGCAACTCCCGTGTTCGAAGATGTCCACGTGGACTGAGTCGTCACATCTTTCGTCGAGTTGTCAGAGAAGGTCCCCGTCGCCGTGAACTGCTGCGTCGCATTCACTCCGATCGTGGCACTTCCCGGCGTCACCGCAATCGACACCAGTGTCGGCGCCGCGCTCGTGCCGGTTCCAGACAGCATTACCGTATGCGGGCTGCCTTGCGCAGAATCCGTAATCGAAAGATTCCCTGTAAATTGCGCCGCGCTCGTCGGCGTAAACGTCACCATAATCGTGCAACTGGCTGCGGGAGCCAATCCATTTGCGGAGGAGCGGCAGTTGTCGGTCTCGGCAAATCCCGAAGGAACGACGATGCTTGGAATCAATATCGCCACTGTGCCGGTATTGGTTATGGTTATGGTCTGAGCGGCGCTCGTGGTATTCACGTTTTGATTGCCAAATGATAATTGCGCCGGAGAAACGGTGATCGTATTCGTTGCACCGCCGGTAAGACTGACGGTCTGCATGCCATTGTTTTGGGCATTATCCGCTATCGTCAGTGTGCCCGTTTCAGGTGGCGTCACATTCGCCGTCCACGTTACCGAAATTGTGCAGGAATTTGCAGGTTGAATCATGAAGTCTGCGCAGTTATCGGTTTCCTTGAAATCGTTTGGCGCGGCAGTTACGGTGCTTATCGCCAATACACTCGTTCCGCTATTCGTCACTGTTATAGTTTGTGGCGGACTTGTCGTTCCCGGCGCTTGCGGCCCGAACGTCAGCGAAAAGGGCGAGATGCTGGCGAACGGCCCGGAAATGCCTGCCCCCGCCAGACTAACTGGTTGAGGACTGTCGCCCGCGCTATCCGTAATGCTCAAAGATCCTTGCACTGGTCCCGCCGCCGTGGGGGCAAATTTCACGCTGATCGTGCAATTTCCACCCGGAGGCACACTCTCTGCGCACGTGTTCGTCTGAGTAAACATGGCCGAGGTCGTTGTCACCGAAATACCAGTAAGCGCGGCTGTTCCCACGTTCGTCAGCGTTACAGTCTGCGGAGCGGTTGTGCTCCCCACATTTTCATTCCCAAACGCGAGACCTGTAGGAGATAGCGACACAACCGTGCTCGCAAGGCTGCCACCCTTTATGAATACATTGGAATCCAGCACAAAATCGATCGCATCGGCTATGGCCAGCTTGATATGGTTTGTCGTGCCGGGATTCACGTTCGCGCTGGCAGTCAGCACAACGGTCATGCCATCCATTTCCGTGTTGAACGGCGCCACAGTTGGAAACTGGAAGTCGTTGTTTACATAGAACGAGGGATTCACGGGCGGAATGCCCGCATTGGCGGGATCCGTGGAGCCGTTGTTGACGTTATTGATCGAAACGATCGTATTTGTCTGCGGTATCAGCGCTACATTTTTATTGTTTACAAAAAATGCGAATACATCGTTGAAGTCGAATACGAATTCTTGGTATTCATCGGATGCAAACACATACTGGAAGCGAATCGTTGGACTGCTGGGATTAAAGTCGAACTCCAGGACGGCCGCATCATTCGTTGTTTGGCCGATTATGGCTGTCAGGTCCGGGTCACCGGGCTTATTATTCACCCACGTGATCCCCGAGCTGCAGTTCGGGCCAATCACGTTGGAAACCGCTCCGTTGCTCAAAATGATTCCGCTATCAAATCCGATAATGGAGCTGCCGCCTTTGAAGGTTCCGGCCGCAATCGGGGCTCCACTGTATGTCACATTGCTGATCGTTACTCCCGGCCCTACCAGCGCTTGCGCCAAGTCGTTCGCGGTTAACGCTTGATCCCGCAGATCGTCGGTAACGAGTCCCCCTGGAGTTGCCGCAAACGAATTCGCAACCAGCATCAGCGGGCTTGCGGGATCGGTGCTCGCAACATTGATGTCCGCGACGTCTCCGGCCGAGGTGTTGCCGCATACAGTTTGTGCGCTGGGACTGTAAGTGACAGTCAGCTGGCAAGTCGCACCCGGGGTAAGCGCTGTGACACAACCACTGGTAGTGAAGTTGGGGTTGTCGGACATAACGCTCGAAATGGTTACTGTTACGGTTGGCGACGTGTTAGTGATCGTGACGACTGCCGGCGCGCTGGTTGTTCCCGCGAGCTGTTTAGGAAATGAAGTAAGGACTTTGTCAGCCGTAAGCAGCGGAGTTGGGGTCTGCTGCTGTGGCTTTGGCCCAGCCTTCCCGCGATGGTTCTGTTGCGGCCCCCCTACTCTTCGAGCGTGCCTCGTTCCCCGCCCCGCGAAAATTCGTTGAGGCGCAGCGCCTATGAAGGCAAGCATGGCTGCTAGGGAAATGAATATAGAAACGCGCACGATGCGCATGGCTGGAACCCCTGTTAAGTTGACGTTAACTGCTGCGGGAGCGACCTGCATTCTCTTGTGCCCCGGCTCTTTCCGTCAAGCAAAACTTTGAATTGAAAAGGCCGAAATGGGACGATATCATGCCGCCCGTTCCACAACGGCTCGATGCCAAAATCTTCAGCCGAAACAAGCTTCATACCCGCTAGCCCTGCGCCCGCCGCTGACTCCAGCGCTCGCCTCCGCCAAATCGGTTTTCTTCCGCTGCTCGCGCTTTTCTACGGCTACACAGCCGGCGGCCCCTTCGGCTACGAAGAAATCTTTCACAGCTCCGGCCCGGGTATGGCGCTCGTCTTCCTCACCTTCGTGCCGCTCTTCTGGAGCATTCCAATTTCTCTGGCGGCCGCGGAACTCAATAGCATTCTTCCTGTCCAAGGCGGTTTCTATCGCTGGAGCCGCGCAGCGTTCGGCGATTTTTGGGGCTTTCAGTGCGGCTGGTGGAATTGGACCGGCACGTTTCTGCTGAACAGTCTCTACGGCGTGCTGCTGATGGATTACCTCAGTTCGTATTTCCCGTGGATCACGGGCAACGTGAAGTGGCTGGGAGCTTGCCTCGCGCTCTGTGTTCTGTCTTACCTCAACGCCCGCGGCATTCAAGTGGCCGGCTGGCTCTCGATTGCACTGCTCGTTTTAGTTTTGATTCCCGTGGCGTGGCTGTGCTTTGTGTCGCTTTTCAAGCTGAACTACAATCCACTGCTTCCCTTCACTCCGCCCGGCCAGCCCTTCGGCAGCGTCTTCGGCAAAGGCCTCGCGCTCGCGATGTGGAATTACGCCGGTTACGAACAGCTCTCCAGCATGACCGGCGAGATGAAGGATTCGCAGCGCACTTTCGTGCGGCTGCTCGCCTGGATGACGCCGCTCAACGTGCTCACCTACATTCTCCCCACCACGCTCGCTCTTGCCGCGCTCGGCAATTGGCAGCAGTGGAAGACGGATTACATCGTCACCGCCTCGCGCCTGGTTGGCGGCCCGTGGCTCGGCGCCGCCATGCTCGTCGCCGCGATGATCGGTACAGCGTCGCTCTCCAATAGCACGATCCTCTACACCACGCGCATCCCCGCCACGATGGCCGAAGACGGCTACCTGCCGGCCTGGCTCGGCAAAATACATTCGCGATATCGCACGCCCGCGCGCGCCATCACCGTCTCCGCGCTGGTCTACTGCGTCCTCGCGAAGTATCCGGTGGAAGATCTCGTCAACATCTACATCTGGACCCGCATCGCGACGACGCTGCTCACGTTGTTTGCCGCGTGGCGCATGCGCGCGAAAGCGCCGGCTGCGCCGCGCAGCTTCCGCATTCCCGGCGGCTCGCTCGGCCTCGCTTACGTTGTAATTTTTCCGGTGAGTCTCTGCGCGCTGAAGATTGCGCAGAGTGAAGACTACGTCTGGCGCTGGGCGCCGTGGCTGCTCGCGTCCGGCCCGGTGGCGTATTGGATTCTGCGCGGCGTCTTCAAGATGAAGCCCGCGCCGGAATCAAATTATTCCGCCACCGCATTGTAATTTCGCGCTGTGACCCGCTCCCATGTAGCTCACCTCTTCAGCGGTGAGGCTTTTGTGGATCTATTTTGTGGCGCCTTCCTTTTCGGCGATGGTTTTGGCCTGCAGGAACAGCAACAGATAGTCCTGGCCGCCGGATTTTGAATCCGTGCCGGACATGTTGAAGCCGCCAAACGGATGCGCACCCACCATGGCGCCGGTGCATTTGCGGTTCATGTAAAGATTGCCGACGTGAAATTCTTCGGCGGCGCGCTCGATCTTCGCGGGATTCTGCGAGTAGACTGCACCGGTGAGGCCAAACTCCGTGGCGTTGGCCATCTTCAGAGCCTCATCGAAATCCTTGGCCTTCGTCACGGCGAGCACGGGCCCGAAAATTTCTTCCTGGAAAATTCGCGCGTCCGGTTTAATGTCCGCGATCACCGTCGGCTCAATGAAATAGCCTTCGCCAGCCGCGCGCTTCCCTCCCGCGACGAGTCGCCCTTCTTTTTTCCCGTGATCGATATAGCCCAGAATCGTTTTCATCGAGGCTTCGTTGATCACCGGGCCCATGTAATTCTGCGGATCTTCGATCGGGCCGACTTTGATTTTCCCGACGCGCTCAACTAGTTTCTCGAGGAATTTGTCGTAAATTTTTTCGGAGACGATCGCGCGCGAGCACGCCGAGCATTTCTGCCCCTGGTATCCAAACGCCGACACCGCGACACCTTCGACGGCCGCGTCGAGATCGGCTTCCTCGTCAACTACAATCGCGTCCTTGCCGCCCATTTCTAGCACCGTGCGCTTGATCCACAGCTGGCCCGGCTGCTTGCGCGCCGCGTGTTCGCTGATACGCAGGCCCGCTTCCATCGAGCCGGTGAAAGCGATAAAGCGGGTCTTCGGGTGCGTGACGAGCGCTTCGCCTGCCGTTCCGCCAGGGCCAGTGAAGAAGCTAACCACGTCGCGCGGCACTCCCGATTCGTACAAAATATCGATGAAGATCGCCGCGATGGTGGGCGAATCGCTCGAAGGCTTCACCACCGCCGTGTTGCCGGTGACGATGGCCGCCAGCGTCATGCCGCCCATGATGGCCGCCGCGAAATTCCACGGCGGAATAATCACGCCCACGCCGAGCGGGATGTACTTCATGTAATTTTTTTCGCCGCGCATGGGCGTCAATTTCTGTGGCGCGGCCAGGCGCAACTCTTCGCGCCCGTAGTATTCGCAAAAATCGATCAGCTCGGCGATGTCCGCGTCGGCTTCCGGCCACGTCTTGCCGATTTCGTAGCAAAGCCACGCGTCGAGTTCGAAGCGGCGCTTGCGCAAAATGTCCGCCGCGCGGTAAGCGCATGCGACGCGTTCCGCCGCGGGCACTTTTTTCCAGTGCTCGAATGCCTTCGCAGCGCCTTCAACGGCCTGGTTGGCCATTTCGACGGTGGCTTTTTGAAAGACGCCGATCACTTCCTTCGGATTCGACGGGTTCGTGGACTTGATCTTGTCGGTGGTGACGAGATTTTGTCCCGCGATCACCAGCGGGTACTCGCGGCCAAACATGGATTTTACGTGCTTCAGCGCGTCTTCCATGGCTTTGCGATTCTCGGGCTTCGAGAAATCGGTGAATGGCTCGTTCACGAATTCGCCGCGCGAATGAATCAGCGCCTCGGCGGACTTGGTTGCCGTGTTCGTGGTGGCAGATGCTGTCATGGTTGGTTCACCTCGATGTGAGAACCGAAATTGTAACGTGTGCGGTGAGCGGCAGCAAGCCGCGCAGGCAGCGAAGCATAAAGAAAGTGGCGCCACGGGCTAGAGAGAAGCTTCCTCTCAGGATTTGTGCCTTTCCTGCTCAACCCATCTTGGCGCAAGTGGCAAAGTACAGTTCCGGGCTCTGAGATTTGAATGACCATAAAGATCAGCAGCAGAGCGCGGCACCCGGAAATAACTTCTAATCGTAACAAAATGCACTTTTCCGCCATCGCCAGTGCTCCAGGAAGAAAAGGCGAAGGAAGTCGTGAGGGTCGTTACGTTTACGACAGCGGGGGTGCGAATTCAAGTTGTAGGCACCGGAGGAGCGATTACGATGTACGTAGTTTGCGGTGTCCTTTGGACCGGCCCGGGGTGTGTCCTAGAAGCGGGTTGAGCCGGGTGCGCCGCGCCCGGGCAGGTTTGCCCGAGGTGGTCGTTCAACTCAAGGTCTGAGGAGCGCTCAAATGCAGAGTTTCGTGGCCCAGCGGGTGGAGAAGCGGTTGGCGATGAAGACGACGGCGCTTTTGATTGGGCGGCATGGCAGGTTGGGAGTGGAGCGAGCGGTGACGGAAAATGTGAGTTCTCGCGGGGTGCGGGTGATATCGGCGAGCGAATGGTATACGGACGACACCATTCTAGTATCGCTGCCGGCGGGGCATTTTACTTCGGCGGCGCGGGTAACCTACTGCGATCCTACGGAACAGGGGCAGTTTGTGACGGGGCTAGAGTTTGTGGGCAACGAGCCGTTGCAGGTAACGGCGATGACACTAGAGGGCTAACCGGTGCGTGCGGGTGCCTTGTGCGGGGCTTTAGCCACCCAATTTGGCCGTGCGGCGAAGCATGTAAAAATTCGGTGAAGATGCTGTACGAGCGAGATTTCAGGCTCGAAATGTGATATAGTACCTATCACGTTGATGCTGCTGTGGTTGCGCTGTAGTAGATGAAGTAGCGATTTGAGAACATCTCCAGCTGTTCTCTCCAGCGTCTTCATACGTAACTTAAGCAAGCAAGGGACTTAAGGATATATTCGGGGGCCATCCAGCTAGGGTGCAGAGGAGCGACTTGTTTCGTAACAGATTCAGGCCTCAGATCGTAAATAAGAGAAACGATTTGATACCCTCCGAGCATCTAAGGGCTAGCAGGGCGGTTGGGCAAGTTATAGCGGCGGGATCACTGGCCGAGCACCAAACCTTCCGGGAAAGTGCTTCAGAAAGAGATCATTAGGCTGAGTGCCCGTTGGGGGCCTTCGCCGGTTGCCGACACTCTGGGCCAGCATAGCGCTAATTGAGAGGAGGAGAGAGCATGACCGAAAAACTGAAAGGTGAGGGGCGGTTGGTACCGACCCGGCCTACGGGAGTGGAGTACCGCGTGGTGTACGGAATCGAGCTGGTTCCAGAAGTCCGGCAGCATGGAGTGCCGCCCGCGGTGGCAAAGACGCGCTGGGCGAAGTGCCAAGTGAAATCGCAGCACGCACGCCAGATTCCTGATGGGACGTATTTCCTCCATGCGGATGAGGGTCGCGTGCATCAATTGAAGTCCAAAGATGGGAAGTGGGAGTATCTCGCGGCAGCGTGAGTTAGCTCGCTATCTCATCGGGTCACAAAGCAAAGCCCCAGTCGCCGAAAGGCGGCTGGGGCTTTTTGTTTTTGCGCGAGATTCGCTGACGGTCGGTCTTACAAAGATTCCGGCGGCCTATGTGTGCTTCGGAGAATGCGAGTTGAGTGTTTGAATCAGGAGCTGGGCCGATGGTGGCGGCGGGACCGCTCCTTTCAGCACAATATCTTTTGCGGATATCTTTTTTCCGTAGAGCGCCTGGTTGCCGCCGCTGTCCGGGCGGAGCGTCGAGCCCGCGAGAGAAATACCCGCAAACAATCCGCGCGCTCGCGAATAGGTGAGGATTTCAGCGCGGAAAGTAACGTCAGTCTCCGCGGAAGCGTTCCGGCCTACCGGCCCTGCTGCGGCGGAAGCATCGCCACCGATTTTCACTTTGCTGGTGAGAATGCTGCTAGCGGAACGCTCGCTCATGAGGAGTAGCACGAAGTCAGTGGCTTGGCCGCCAGCTTGAATACCGAAGCTGCCGCCCTCGAGAGCCATCATGGTGGGCGCGCCCCAGGGGCCGCGCATGTTTTCGCCAGTGCGGCAAGTCATGACGCCGCGACCGTAGCTGGCGCCCACAACGAAAGCACCCTTGAGAACGGATGGGAGGACAACGACGCAGTCGGCTTTGTCGATGACGCTCTCCGGGATGTTGTCGGGGATGTCCATAATTTCTTTCACGACTCTGCCGGAGTTTTCGAGGCGATCTTGCTCTTTCGATTGCGCGTGGGCAGAGAGGGCAAGCACCGCGGCAAGCATGCAGGCTAGAACGAATCTGATGCGGTTCATCTGTTCTCCTCAGTTTTGCTAGCGGCGCCAGTGTAACAAAGGGCGAGGCAAATATGCAGCACTTCCTTCCCCCGGCAGGATTTCGCGGTGGGCGAGTGCGTGACAGCGGTCACTGCGACAGGCGATGTGGGTCACTGAAGGTGTGAAAGGGCAGAGGTATAAGTAGCCCTAGAAGGAAACGGAAACCGCAGATGGAAGAGAGACGCAAAGGCCAAGAAACCCGAAATGACGAGGTGAGGTCGTGCGCTACACCCAGCGATCAGGGGTTTGACCAGTGCGGAAAATCCAAAACTTCAAAGTGTGCCAGCAGCCGGGAGCGAAGCCTGACCAAAGCGCCCAGTGATGCGACCCGTCGGTCCTTTTGGACCGGATACACTCCGCGCCCGGCTGCTGGATGTAGTTGTGACGAACCAAAGGGCAATGCGACTTATAAGGGTGATGCGAAGGAGAATGGCGATGACGAATCTAGTTCCACGCGAGAATCTATTCACGAATCTGTTTGAATTCAGGCGGGATTTCGATCAGCTGTTCAACCATATTCTGGCGGGCAATCCGCTGGCACCGGAATTCATTCCGGCGAAGAAGTCGGTATTCCTGCCGGCCGTCGAGGCATATATCGACAAGGACGGGAAGACTTACATCTGCCGCGTTTCGCTTCCCGGAATCGAAGCGAAGGACGTGGAGATTCAGCTGGTGGAGCACCTGCTGACGATCAAGGGCGAGAGGAAGACGGTTCGGACCACGAACGGGGTCGAGTGGATGAACGAAGAGATCGTGTACGGCCGGTTCGAGCGGACGATCGAATTGCCCGAGAGCGTGATGACGGAAAAGCTGACGGCGGAATACAAGAACGGCGTGCTGGAAATCACGGCGCCGTTGGCGCTGACAGCGCTTCCACGGAAGATCGAAGTGAAGTACGTGCCGGCGGTGAAACAAGTGGGAGCGTAGTAGCAAGAGGTAGGAAGGCGCGATTCGGCTAGGAACAGCGCTTTCGTGGCCCGGAGACTCTTAAGTCTCCGGGCCATTTCTTATTGTGTGATATCTAGGCGGCGGTGAACTCGCGAACGGCGGATTCGAAGATGCGAGTGTGGAGATCGACGTCGGCTTCGGTGGTGGCGGGCGACATGAGCGCCATATTGTGGAAGGGCGTAAGGAGTACGCCGCGATTGAGGGCATAAAGGTGCATGTAGCGCTCGAGATCGAAATCGGCCGCGCCAGCGGCTTCTCCGCCATTGCGCGGCGGGTTCGGGCGGAAAAGATATTCGGCGCGGCAACCCAGGCGCGTGACGTGCCAGGGGATCTTTGCCGCCTCGATCGCGCCGGCTACACCCGTTGCAAATCGCTGGGCGAGCGGAATCATGCGAGCAAATGCTTGCGAGGTAAGAACGCGTTCGAGTGTGGCGCGGATCGCGGCTAGCGAGAGAGCGTTTCCAGCTAGAGTGCCGCCAATTCCTCCCGTATCGCAATCTTCCAAATGAATTCGATGGGTGATTTTCTCGGCGACTTCGGCGGAGCAACCGTAGGTTCCGGCGGGGAGTCCGCTGGCGATGGGTTTGCCGATGACGAAGATATCGGGCGTGATGGCGTGTTCGCGAGCGTAGCCGCCGGGGCCGGCACAAATGGTGTGAGTTTCGTCCATGATGAGAAGAGTGCCGTGGCGGCGGGCGATTTCGGATGCGGATTGCCAATACCCGGGATCGGGATGGACGATTCCGACATTCGTCATCACCGGTTCGGCGAGGATGCAGGCCACGTCTCGGGGCTTAAGAGCGGCTTCGAGAGCAGCGAGGTCGTTGAACTCAATGACGCGCGTGGTCTCGACGGGATTCACCGGCGGGCCGATGTTGCCGCGGCGCGTAGCGGCTTTTCCTTCGATGAGCGATATGAAACTCTCGTCCACGCTGCCGTGGTAGCAATAGTTATAGACGAGGATTTTCGACCGCGACGTGATTTCGCGCGCAATGCGGATGGAGAAACGATTCGCGTCGGTAGCGGTGAGCGTGAATTGCCAGTATGGAAGGCCGAAGCGGCGCGCGAGTTCTTCGCCGACCCACACGGCATCTTCAGTGGGAAGCATGAGGGTGATGCCCTGTTTGGATTGCAGCGCAATGGCCTCGATTGCGGGAGTGGGAGAGTGGCCGGTCATCGCGCCGGTGTCGCCGAGGCAAAGGTCGACATATTTGTGGCCATCCACATCGGTGAAATGCGCTCCGCGGGCTTCGGCAACGAACACGGGAAATTTCCCAGCCCACTTTTTCATCCAGTTCATGGGGACGCCGCCGAGCAGGGAGTGCTGGGCGCGTTCGTAGAGGGCGGCAGATTTGGGATGGACGGAGATAAAAGACTGTTCTTCGCGGGACATGAGAGCGCGGAGGCGTGAGCGATCGACAAGTTGATTAGGAGGGTGGGATGGGATGGTCATAATTTCAGTGATTCGACGGCCGCGACTTAGAGCGTAATCGAGATTTCGATTTCGGCGGCTCGGAGGGGGAAGAAGCACCCGAATAAATTCTCAAATGGAATTCGAGCGCTTCCAGAAATTCGGCGCGAATCGAGCGATTATTTTGTTTCGCCTGACGTCGCAAGGCTTCATATCGATCTCTTGGAATATTTTTCGCACAGAGAGTGGCCATCGCAGAATCTCCGAAAAATTCTAGAGCATTTCACGTTCCATCGGCAATAACGCAAATGACGCTCAGCGTGCCGGGAAATTATTTGCGGAGGTCGCGGAGGATTTCGCGGGCGGCGTTGGAGCCGGAGGCTCCTGTGACGCCGTTGCCTGGGTGGGTGCCGTTGCTGCAAAGGTAGAGGCCTCTTACGGGGGTGGTGTAGCGGGCCCAGCCGAGAATAGGGCGCATGGTGAAAATTTGGTCGAGGGAGAGTTCGCCGTGGAATGGGTGGCCGCCAGTGAGGCCGTAGGTTTGTTCCAAGTCTTTCGGGGTGATGATGTGGCCGCCTAGAATTTTCGACTGGAGATCTGGGGCGTATTCAGCGATGGTCTTGACGATTGTGTCGGCCAGCGCGTCGCTATGTTGCGACCAATCGCCCGCTTTCAGGTGGAAGGGGGCGAACTGCATGTAGATGGACATGACGTGTTTGCCTGCCGGGGCGAGCGACGGGTCAAGAATTGTGGGAATCGAAATATCAAGATAAGGAGCCGGCGAAAATTCGCCGTATTTCGACGCGTCGAACGCGCGTTCGAGATAGTCGATGCCCGGGCCGATTTGGATTCGGCCACTTAGCGCGGAACGATCAGCGGATTGCTTCAGCGCGGTGAAGGTGGGCAGGCTGTCGAGGGCGAGATTCAGTTTCGCGGCGGTTCCCTGCGCGCGGAAATGCTGCATCTTCACGACGAAGCTGGGCGGTAGGTGAATTGGGTCGAGAAGGACGAGCAGAGTGCGTCGCGGGTCGGCGCCGGAGACGACGCATTTCGCTGCGATCTCCTCGCCGCTGGCAAGTGCAATACCGACTACGGCGCCATTTTTTACCAGGATTTTCTGTACATCGGCATTGGTGCGAATTTCAGCGCCCGCCTGTTTCGCCGATGCAGCCATCGCGGCGGTGAGAGCGCCCATACCTCCGCGCGGCATCGCGGAATTGCCGACAGGATAGGGATCGGCGGCAGTGCGAAGCAGCAGGAGCGTGGTGGAGCCCGCCGACCACGGGCCGAGGGCGGCACCGAAAATTCCGCGGGCGGCGACGGCGGCGCGGAGCAGATCGGTCTCGAAGAATTCGGCGACGAAATCGGCGGCGGCCATCGGACCCCAGCGGATCAGCCGCATCATTTCTTTTTTGCCGAGGCCGCGGACTTTCTTCCCCAGCTTCAGAAGCTTCCAGAGATCTTCGTTGGAGGGATCTTCGATTACCGGTGGAGTGAGTGAAAGCAGCTGGTTGAGGATTTCGCCGAGGCGCGCCAATGAATTGTGAAGCTCGACGTAACTGGCAGCGTCCTTCTGCGAAAACCTGTCGATTTCCTTTGCGGACGCGGCAGCGTCGGTGAAGAGAGTCAGGGCGCGGCCGTCGGGCGAAGGAGCGAACACGCGAACGGCCGATTCGAGGCGCTCGAGGCCGAATTTTGCGAGTTGCATGTCCGCCAGGATCGAGGAGAGCGGCGGCCCGCCAGCATGTGCAAGCGTGGAACAGCGGAAGCCGGGATGAAACTCTTCCGTGATTGCTGCGCCGCCAACAATCGAGCGGCGTTCGAGGACAAGTGGTCTGAAACCCTTCTTCGCCAGATAGAACGCGGTGACCAAAGCGTTGTGCCCGGCGCCGAGAATCACGATATCGCGCTGCACGGCCATTATTTCCGCCCCGCATCTTTCAGGATTTCGAGGGCGGCGAGGCGGCCGGGAGCGCCCATAATTCCACCGCCGGGATGCGTGGCGGAGCCGCACATATAGAGCTTACGGATCGGCGTGCGATAGCGGGCCCAGCCGGCGACGGGGCGCAAGAAGAAAAGCTGTTCAAGAGAGAGTTCGCCCTGGAAGATGTTGCCTTCGGTGAGGCCGGTCTGGCGCTCGATATCGAGCGGGGTGATGAACTGCTTGCCGATGATGATGTTTTTCAGGTTTGGCGCATATTCCGAGATCGTGTCGATCACAGTGTTGCCGAACGCTTCACGCTGCTCGTCCCAGGTGCCATGGCTCAATTTGTAGGGCGCGTACTGCACGAAGCAGGAAAGGATGTGTTTGCCGGGCGGAGCGACGGAGGGATCGGTGAGAGTGGGAATCACCATGTCAATGTAAGGACGGCGCGAAAATTCACCGTACTTGGCCTGATCGTAGGCGCGCTCCATGTAGTCCATCGAAGGCGAGATAGAAATTGCGCCGCGCAGGTGCCGGCCGGGACCGGGCATGCAGGTGAAATCAGGAAGCGTCTCGAGAGCGAGATTCACTTTGCCGGATGAACCGCGATACTTGTAGCGGCGGACTTCGTCGACGAAATCGCCAGGCAGTTCGCGGGAATCGATAAATTTCAGGAAGGTGAGATTCGGATCAAGGCTCGAAGAGACGATATTGGCATGAATTTCTTCGCCGCTTTCGAGAACCACACCGTGCGCAGTTCCGTTTTTGAGCAGAATTTTCGAGACGGGCGCTTCTATGCGGATTTCAACGCCGGCTTCGCGCGCGGCGCTGCCAATGGCGTTGGAAATACCGCCGGTGCCGCCGCGGCTAAAGCCCCAGGAGCGGAACGCGCCGTCAATTTCGCCCATGTAATGGTGGAGTAGGACGTATGCAGTGCCGGGAGAACGAATGCCAAGAAACGTGCCGATAATTCCGGAGGCGGACATGGTCGCCTTGAGGACATCGGTTTCGAACCACTGATCGAGAAAATCCGCAGCGCTCATGGTCATGAGCTGGACGAGGTTGTATCTGTCCTCGGCAGGGAGCGATTGGAAACGCTTGCCGAGAAACGCGAGCTTTTTCAGATCGCGCGGATCGAGCGAGGTGGGATCGGGCGGAATCATGCCGAGAATCGGCTTCACGAAGCGGCACATCGCGACCATGGACTTGCCGAATTCTTCGTAGGCTTCGGCGTCGAGTTTCGAATGGCGCTCGATTTCGCGGCGTGATTTGGAGTGATCGTTCACGCGCCAGAGATGATCGCCATTGGGCATGGGCGTGAGAGTCCCGTCGAGCGGGAGGATTTCAAGGCCGTGGCGCGGGAGATCGAGGTCGCGGATGATTTCTGGGCGAAGAAGCGAGACGACATAGGAAAAAACGGAGAACTTAAAGCCGGGAACGATTTCTTCGGTGACGGCGGCGCCGCCGAGAACGTAGCGGCGTTCGAGAACGAGGACTTTCTTGCCCGCCTTGGCGAGATACGCCGCATTCACGAGGCCGTTGTGGCCTCCGCCGATGACAATCGCGTCGTAGCGTTTCGCCATGAGGATTTGTGCGAGTCCCCCGCGGGAAAAACAAATGCGGAAAGAGTCGAAGCATTTTACAGGTGCAGGTGAAGGGTCACAAGAAAGAAGCGCAGAGGCGGGCTGACCTGAAGTCAGCGAGCAGGTAACAAAGCGCGCAGGAATCGAAGGGAAACAGCAAGGGGGAGTTCGCCTTGCGGGTGAAGCGTGGCGCACACTATAATCACAGGCCAATATTTTTGAGCATTTTGCTTTGCGCAGGAGAAACCTTGCCGATCGGAACAGCGGTACACGAGAGAGTAATCAAGCTGTGCGAGAGCATGCAATTCCGCGAGTGGTCGGGATATTACGCGGCCAGCGTGTACGAGATGCATCACGAGCACGAGTACAACGCGATTCGCAACGCGGCGGCGCTAATCGACGTGACTCCGCTCTTCAAGTACAGAATTACCGGCAAGGATGCTACGAAGTTCGTGAACCGCGTAATTACGCGGGACATCGACAAAGTGGCGGTCGGCCAGGTGATTTACTGCTGCTGGTGCGATGAACAAGGTAAGGTGATCGACGACGGGACGGTTTCGCGGCTGGAAGAAAACGTATACCGCTGGACAGCGGCCGATCCGAGCATGCGCTGGTTTCATCAGAACGCGCTGGGGCTCGACGTGCAGATCGAGGATATTTCGGACCAGGTGGCAGCGCTGGCGCTGCAGGGGCCGACGTCGGGGCGGCTGCTGAAACAGATCACCGATGCGGACATCACGAATCTGAAATACTTTCGCGTGGCCCACGGAAAAATTGCCGGCGTGGAAGTAGATATTTCGCGGACCGGATACACGGGCGACCTGGGATACGAAATCTGGATTCCGTGGAATGACGCTCCGAAGGTGTGGGACGCGCTGGTGGATGCGGGACGCGAGTTCGACCTGCACGCGACGGGAATGCTGGCGCTCGACGTGGCGCGGGTGGAAGCCGGGTTGATATTGATTGAGGTGGATTATTTCAGCAGTAAGAAGGCGCTGATCGAGTCGCAAAAATATTCGCCTTACGAAATTGGGCTCGGGCGGCTGGTGGATTTGAAGAAAGAATATTTCATCGGGCGAGCGGCACTGGAGGAGGAGAACCGTCTAAAGCCACAGCGGCTGCTCACGGGGCTGGATATAAATTGGGACGACGTGGAGCGGCTTTATGACGCGATCGGGCTTGCGCCGCAAGTGCCGGGAACCACTTCGCGCGTGCCGGTGCCGGTCTACCGGGGCGGATTGCAAGTGGGGAAAGCGACCTCGACCACATGGTCACCCACGCTGAAGAAAATGATCGCTCTAGCGAGCATCAAGCGCGAACACGCGGCGCCGGGAACCGAGCTGCAAATGGAACTGACGGTGGAGGCGGTGCGTCACAAGGTACGGGCGACGACGCGCGATCTTCCTTTTTTTAATCCGGCGCGAAAAATGGCGACGCCGGTTACCTAGCTTTCTGTTCTGCATGCCGATGTACGCGGTCGCGGCGTGGGCCGCGAGGAATCAAGCAAATCATACTCAAAATGACTGAGAGGAACGGGATGCACGATTGTGCCTACAGAAGAATGGCAGCAGTGATTGTGCTGGCGCTGGCAGTACTAGCGGCATCAGCCGCCGTAGTGGCTGAAACCATGCCGGGAACGATTCGACTGGCCGTGGACGCGCGCCAGGCTCCCCAGAAAATTCTGCACGCGCATATGCAGATTCCAGTGCAGGCTGGTCCGCTTACTTTGTACTACCCGAAGTGGATTCCCGGCGAGCACATCCCGGACGGGCCCATTATTCAAGTGGCGGGAATGAAATTCAGCGCCAGAGGGAAAGCGGTGCCGTGGCGGAGAGACCTGGTGGAAATGTTTTCGATTCACCTGGATATTCCGCAAGGCGTGACTTTGCTGGACGCGGACCTTGATTGCCTGCTTACAGCTCCTGCTACGGGCTTTTCGGCGGGCGCTTCTGCTACGGCGTCGCTCGACCTTTTGAGTTGGAATCAGGTGCTGCTCTATCCAAAGGGCTACGCGGCAAAGGACATTACGTTTGCGCCCAGCCTCAAGTTGCCGGCGGGCTGGAAATACGGCACGGCGCTGCCGGGTGCGAAAGAAAATGGCGACACGATTGAGTTCGACCCAGTTCCCCTGAACGCGCTCGTGGACTCACCGGTAATTTCGGGGAAGTATTTTCGCAAGATTCAACTCACGCCGGGCCAGCAGCAGCCGCACGAGATGGATATTGCGGCAGACAGTCCTGCGGCTTTGGCCATGCCTGCCGATCAAGAGATGCATTTTCATCAGCTGGTGCTGGAAACCGGTGCGCTATTCGGCGCGAGGCATTATCGCGACTATCATTTTCTGCTGACGCTGAGCGACGATGTGGCGCATTTCGGGCTCGAGCATCATGAATCGAGCGACGATCGCGTAAACGAGCGCAGCTTGATTGATGAACCGCTGCGAATTGCCTTCGCTGGGCTCCTGCCACATGAATTCGTTCATTCCTGGAATGGAAAATTCCGGCGACCGGCTGGTCTTGCGACGCCCGATTACCAGGAGCCGATGAAGGACGATCTGCTCTGGGTATACGAGGGGTTGACGGAATATCTGGGCGATGTGCTCACCGCGCGGAGCGGGTTGCTGACGCCCGAGCAGTGGCGCGAGTCGATGGCACTTCAGGTGGCGACGTACGAGCACCGTCCAGGACGCGACTGGCGGTCGTTGCAGGACACTGCGGACGCTGCTCCGTTTTTGTATGACGCGACGTCCGATTGGGCGAACTGGCGCCGGGGCACCGATTTTTACGAAGAAGGGGAACTTCTGTGGATGGCCATCGATGGGACTTTGCGTCGGCTGACGAAGGATGAGAAATCGGTCAACGATTTCTGCCGGATTTTTCACGGCGGATCGAGCGGGACACCGGAACTTAAGCCGTATACGTTCGAGGATGTGGTTGCCACGTTGAATGGGCTCGCGCCATTTGACTGGACGGGTTTTCTGCGGGCGCACCTTGACGGAGTGGCGACAAGAACCCCAATCGAGGCGATCGAAAATAACGGTTGGAAGCTGGTGTACAACGAGGAACCGAATGCGATGCAGTCGAACAACGATGTGGTTTCCGGACGGCTCGACCTCGCATTTTCGATTGGTTTGACTGTGGCCGAGGACGGCACGGTGGGCGACGTGATTCATGGCGCGCCCGCGTACACGGCCGGAATCGGGCCGGGGATGAAGATTGCGGCGGTAAATGGGAGGCAGTTCTCAACGGACGGGATTCGAGAGGCAATCGAATCAGCGAAGGGAACCTCCGAACCAATTCGTTTGCTGGTTGCAAATGGCTCGCAATATCAAACTGTGTCCGTGGACTATCACGGAGGCATTCAGTACCCACACATCGAACGCGACAAATCGCGGCCGGACTACTTGAATGAAATCATTCAGCCTCTCGCTCAGGCGAAGGAAGCCAGGAAATAGATAGCAGATGCGCTGAATAAATTTCGGACTATGGCGGAAGCTGAAGGAGTGTTGAGTTGAAATTTAACTCACTGGCGATCTCCGGCGTACTTTTCGTTGTGTTCGGCATTGCGGCGTTGGCCCATCCGAATGTGATGATGCCTGCGAAGAAACAGGAACTCGAGATTGCCGGCAACAAGGTGCTCATGGAAACGCGGAGGGTGGTTGAGATTCCGAAAGTCCTCGGAATTTTGCTGGTGGTTGCCGGTGGCGCTGTTTTATTTCTGAGCCAGGTGAATCCGGGCCTGCACCGCAAGTAATTGCTAAGGGGACCGAACGGTTACTTCGGTCTTGGCAGTTCCCTTCTCCGCCGAAAATCATTGCCCTCCTTGTGAAACGCGACACTTCCGCTTGGAAAGCGCAGACGGAAGTGCAATCATTCCACCGATTTGTGATCGAAGTGACAGACAAAGAGCTCCGGGAGGGCGGATGACTTCGCAAACAGGCGCGACCAGAATTAGCGCTTTTCTGTTGGTTTGTGCGGCTGCGGCGGTTCCGGTGACCGCGCAGCAGAAGCGCCCCATGACTTTTCAGGATCTTGCCGCGATGCACCGGCTAAACGGCCCGCAGATTTCTCCCGACGGCAAATGGATCGCTTATGAAGTTGGCACGCCGAATCTCGAAGCGAATCGCGTGGTGCGCGACATCTGGATGGTATCCGCGGAAGGCGGCGAAGCGCGGCAAATTACACGCGGCGGCAGTGACACGCGTCCTCGCTGGTCGCCCGACAGCAAGCGAATCGCATTTCTCTCATCGCGCGATGGCGAGCAGCAGGTGTATTGGATCACGTTGGATGGCGGCGACGCGAACCGGCTGACGTCGCTCGCCAGCGGCGCGAACACTGAGTTGTGGTCGCCCGATGGGAAATGGATTGCGTTTGTTTCGAACGTCTATCCCGATTGCAAGGACGAGGCCTGTAACACGGAACGCAAGGCGCAGCACAACAAGAGCGAAGTGAAAGCGAGGATTTACGAGCATTTGCTCTATCGCCATTGGAATGGCTGGTGGGATGGCACGAGGAGCCACTTATTCGTGATGCCGGCGGCCGGAGGCGCGGCGCGTGATCTTACCCCTGACACTGATTATGATGTGCCGCCATTCAATCTTGGCGATCCAGACGCAATTGCCTTTTCTCCGGACAGCGGCGAGATGTGCTTCACCGCAAACACCGACCCCGATGCAGCGCTGAGCACGAACGGCGATCTCTTCACAGTGCTGGTCGCCGGCGGAACTGCGCCGAAGCGGATCACGACAAATCCGGCGAACGACTGGGGCCCTGCATATTCTCCCGACGGGAAATGGATCGCGTATCGCGCTCAGTCGCATCCTGGTTGGGAGAGCGACCGATGGCGATTGATGCTGTATAACCGCGCGAAAGCTGAAGCAATCAATTTGACCGAGAATATTGATCGCAGCGTCGATTCGTTTGCGTGGAGCACAGACAGCAAAGCGATCTATTTCGCGACAGAAGAAAAAGCCGAAATGCCGGTTTTTTCGATGGCTCCGGTGGCCGGGAGCGCGCCGAAACTAGTTCTGGGCGACAGTTTCAACAACGAACTTGGAGTCAGCAAGGACGGAAGCGCTTTGGTATTTACACGCACAAGCTTGACAATGCCGGGAGAAGTCTTTACAGCCGGCACAGACGGCAAAAACGTCAGGCAAATCACGCATCAGAATCAGACTCTACTTGCACAGCTTGATCTTGCGCCGATGGAGCCATTCTGGTTCAGTGGCGCGGGAAAAACGCAGGTGGAAGGTTTGATGGTGAAACCGCCGAATTTCGACCCGTCAAAAAAATATCCGATGCTGCTTCTGATTCATGGCGGCCCGCAGCAGGCTTGGACCGATGCCTGGGGGTACCGCTGGAACCAGCAAATGATGGCTTCACCGGGATATGTGGTGGTGATGGTCAACCCGCGCGGTTCGCCTGGATACGGCGAGAAATTCGACGCGGATGTCAGTCGCGACTGGGGTGGGAAGGTTTACGACGACGTGATGAACGGTGCGGATGCCGCGATTGCGAAGTATCTGTTTATTGACGGCGCGCGGCTCGCGGCGGCGGGAGGTTCATTTGGCGGCTACATGGTGGACTGGATTGCGACGCATTCGGACCGGTTCAAATGCCTGATCAGCCATGCGGGGTCGTACGACATGGAGAGCATGTACGGAGCCACCGAAGAGCTTTGGTTCATGGATTGGGAGTTCGGCGGGCCGCCGTGGTCGCATCCAGAGCTTTACAAGAAGTACTCGCCGAGCGAATACGCGGCTGCACTGGGTAAATATAAGACGCCGACGCTCGTGACCGGCGGCGAACTCGATTTCCGAATCCCCTACACGCAGGAGCTTGAGCTGTTCACCGCGCTGCAACGTCAGGGCGTGCCTTCGAAGCTGCTGCTTTTCCCTGACGAAGGACACTGGGTCATGAAACCGCAAAATAGCGAGCTTTGGTACAAAACTTTCCTCGATTGGCTGGCGAAGTATTTGCAGTAAGCCAGCGTTCCTTTGACCTGATGCTGGATGCGGTGAATACGCATACCGGCCGTATTTCTGCGCATTCCCCCTCATTGACACGGTTCTTTGTACTGTGAGAGTGACAGCCCACTTCTAATTCCCCGAGGGGTTTTAAGATGCGGGCACCAGGGCGTCTCCGTCTGTGCGCTTTGATTGTATTGGTCGTTGGCACAGTGCTCGCTCCGCGATCACACGCCGAACACCTGACGATAACGAGTGTGCCAGCTTGTGCCGCCTTTGAAATTGACGGTGCGGCAATTGGGGTGACGCCTTACACGGTCGACTATCCGTCCTCCTATTTTCACAAGCCGCATACCGTGTTCAGCTCACGCCTGGAACACGCGTTGATCCTGAAAATCCACAAAGAGGGCTGCGCGCCGCAGCAGATCACCCTGACCGACGGCCCGTTGCAGTGGACTTCCGAAACGGGCCGGCGCCATGGATCAGGAGCGAGCAGCGAGCCATCCGGTGCGCTGATGAAGGCGAGCCTCGAAGCGGCGCATACCGCTACGAGCACGGTAAGTTTCAGCTCCCAGCCAAACGGTGCGGAAATTTACATCGATGGGAAGTTCGTGGGGTAAACGCCTGCAACGATCAGCGTTCCGCCCGAATCGCATGTGGTGGTAGTGAAAGCGGCGGGACAGCAAGAACTGGCAGCGCGATCGTGAGGTGTTGAACGATAGCCGAGTGGCGCTGCGTGCTATGCTCGAGCCTCCGCCTTCCTATTCCGCGCAGCCCTGAGCCCTAATCGGGGCTTGTGATATCCACCTGCCTGCGCACTCGCCCGCGACCGGCAAGCGTGAGCCCCTTTTCGAGATAAGCCTCAAGCTCCGGCACTCGCAGAATCTTGAGTGACACTCCCAGAACCACGAGTCCAATGGTGGTCGCGATCGCCAGAAGCAATAGTGCGCCGACGGGCTCTTGCCAAGCCATCCGCATCTCGAGCCAGACCACCAGTTTGTAGCAAACGAGACCCGCTGCGACGGATGCGGCCGTCACCTTGCCGAAAAAGAGAGCAAGACCGGCCTGCGCATGATTCTTGGTGCGACGGTTGAGCAGAACAAACAGCACCAGCGTATAGGCGATGATGCCGAGCGAGCTGGCCAGTGCCAAGCCGAGATGCTGGGAGCGTCGCACGAGCCACCAGTAAAGCGGAAGATTCAGCGCGGTCATCACTGTGCCCACGATAGCCGGCGTGATCGTGTCGCGAGTCGCATAGAAGCCACGCGCCAGATTGTATTGAGCGCCCCAGGCAAACATTCCAATCGAGAAAAATGCCAGGGTAACGGCAGTGGCCTGCATATCCGGCGCGCGCAGCCGCGTGTGCGAAAAGACGAGATGCACCAGCGGCAGGCTCTGAGCAATGGTCAGTGCGGAAATCGGAACGAGCAGGAAGACGATGCCCTTAAAGATGGAATTGAGAACACGATTGAGCTCATCAAATTTTTTCTCCGAATAAAGCTGCGCCAGAACCGGGAAGGAAGCAACGCCCACTCCCTGCCCCACGATGCCGAGCGGCACGCGCATCAAAGTCTTGCCGTAGCTGAGCCATGTGATCGAAGCAGGCTGAAGATAGGAGCCGAACCAGCGGATAATCCAATCGTCCGTAAAGGACAGCGAAACCGCCAGCATGATCGGCACGGAAAGTTTCAGAAAAAGCCAGAAGCCGGGATGGCGCACGTTGAAGTTGGGAGAAAACCTCGCGCCCGCTCGATAGGCACCATAAATTTGCAGCAGGAAATTGCCCGCTATGGCGCCGCCCAGCACGCCAACCGCAAATCCCGTCATGCCGATTCGCGACGAAAGCAGCACGCCACCAAGGATGATTCCGATGTTGTAGACAAGCGGAGCCAGGGACGGAATGACGAACTGGTTTTTGGCGTATTGCACAGCGCTCAGGATGCTGCCTTGATAAAAGCAAAATTGCGCCGGGAGCATCAGGCGAGTGAGAAAAACCACGCGCTCGCGCTCCGCCGGACTGAACCCGGGAGCTATGACGCCCACGAGTTTGTGCGCAAAAATCTCGCCCAGCAATACGAGCGCGACAAGCGCAAAGCCCATCACGGTGACGACCGTTGAAAACACGTGCCAGCCTTCCTCTTCAGACTTCTCCGCGACATACTTCACGAATACCGGGATGAACGTGACGCTCAGCGAGCCGCCTGCGATGAGGTAATTCAGGAAATCCGGAAGGGTGAAGGCGGCGTAGTAGGCGTCGGTGACCGCATTCGAGCCCACCTGATGCGCCACCGTCCACTCGCGAAAAAATCCGAGAACGCGGCTAAGCAGAACGCTTGCCATTACGATTCCGGTGGCTGCAAAGATGCGGCGATGAAGGGTGCCGGTCGTCACAACCGACATGGTAGATGGTTTGCCGCCGTGGAACTAGGGGCTTGGCCGCGAGTGTTTCCGCCGAAATAATCTGAAACTGCGATTTATTCGGCAGCGCTCGTCCGCACCGAGGCACGGCGCGCAGGCTCGGGCAATTCCAACGGCTCGCGCGCAGGCGTTCCCTGCGGCGCGGCCCGGAGATATTGAGCCGGCCACGAGGCTTGGAAACCTTCGACATGCGCCGCATGCAGCGGCCAGTACGGTTCGCGCAGGAACTCGCGAGCCATCAGGACCACATCTGCCCGGCCTTCGCGAAGAATTGTGTCAGCCTGATTCATTGACGTGATCATCCCAATCGCGCCGGTGAGAATTCCGGTCTCGCGCCGAATCTGTTCCGCGAACGGCACCTGGTAATTCGGCGCAACGGGAATCTTGGCATTCGCAGCAGGAGAAATTCCGCCCGATGAACAGTCCACGAGATCGACGCCCAGCGGACCAATCTGACCGGCGAGAGCGATTGATTGTTCGATGTCCCAGCCGCCTTCGATCCAATCCGTCGCAGAAATGCGAATGAAAAGAGGCATGCTTTTCGGAATTACGCTGCGAATGGCGGCAATCACCTCGCGGACGAAACGCGTCCGGTTTTCGAACGAGCCGCCATAGGAATCGAAACGGAAATTCGAAAGCGGCGAAAGAAACTCATGCAGAAGGTAGCCGTGCGCGGAATGGATCTCGATCACATCGAATCCCGCATCGCAAGCCCGCCGCGCCGCTTGTGCGAATGCTTCCACTGCGGCGCGAATCTGCCGGTCATCGAGCGCAACTGGATTCGGATAGTCGTCCGCGAAGCGCACGTCGCTCGGGGCGAAAGGAATCCATCCTCCCTGCACTACGGGAACCTCCTTGCCGCCCTCCCACGGCCGGGCGGTGCTGCCTTTTCTGCCGGCGTGCGCCAGCTGAATTCCAGCTACCGCACCCTGGCTGTGAATGAATCGGGTAATGCGCGCGAGCATTTCGATGTGTTCGTCTTTCCAAAGCCCCAGGTCCTGCGGGCTGATGCGCGCTTCGGGCAATACGGCGGTTGCTTCGGTGAAAACGAGCGAAGCTCCACCGACAGCGCGACTGCCGAGATGTACGAGATGCCAATCGTTGGCAAAACCGTCCGTGCTGGAATACTGGCACATCGGCGAGACGATCATCCGGTTGCGAAGCAGGACGTCGCGAATCTGCAGGCTATCGAAGAGCACGGGGCAGCTCCCGGGAGCAAGCGCTCATGGTTTTGCGGCGCAGCAAGAATAGCAAGGAGTTCCGCGCGCGGGAAGGTCAGTCATGGGGAGAACTCGCTTGAGGCCCGCGAGGGCGCATCAGTCATCGCGGCGATGGGTTTTCATGTGCCGGTGATCGGCCACCGGTTCGAGCAGCCGCAGCATGTCCTCGCCGGCACTCGTATCAAAACGGTAAATCAGCACAGCGTCCGCAGCGCGATCATCGGCAGCAAGCTCAAGCTCAGGATTGTCGATCACGATGTCGCCATTGTTCTTGATTCGAAGCTCGGATCCCACCTGCAGCGAAATCTTGGTTTCATTCGAACTGGAAGCCATAGGTATCTCCTTCTCTTTTCTTAGGGACGCTGCGATGAACTCGACCGCAGCGATGAGAGGACAACAAAGTGGCGAAATTATTTGCGCTTCTTTTTTTCTGGGGCCGGCTCGTCGTGTCCTCCGGTCCAGGCCGGCGGATCGCTCGCAGGGAACGACTCGCGAGACGCCTCGTCAACTTCTTCATCGAGGTTCGGCGGCTGTGCAGCCGGCACCGATTCGGGCTTGCGTGGGTTCTTGCGCGCAGATTTTTGGGAACGACGCGTTGGGGGAACCATGAGTTCCTTCCCGCTAATCGCTGAACCTAGAACTTGAAGAAGATCCCGCCATAAACCTTCGGGTTGAATTGATTGTCGCCGAAGTACCGCGTGCCAATCATATCGGCTCCGGCGCGCAACCCCAGCCTGCGCCAGGGCGTGGGAAAGTCCGCGCCGCCACCCAATTCATAGCCAAACGCTTCCTGCTTTCCGAAGGCGGTCTGCGGAGTCAAATGGGAATATCCCACGAGGCCGTGCGCGAATAGTTCGATTCCTCTTCGAGCTTGCCAGCGGAATCGAGGTCCTCCACCGCCAAACAAGAACCACGAACCTAGGTTGTTGGGTGAATCGTGCGTCGCGAACATCTCACCCTCGATTCCAATCCAAGTATTGAAGTAGCGCACAATGCTCAGGTTGAAGCCGTTTTGATTGCGGCTGATGCCGCCTTTAGCGCTGAAATGGGTATAGGTGTAGCCGAAATAAGCCTGCCAGTAATAGTTCACGAAGACGCCCTGCACATATTGCGGGTCAGGCTCGGCAGCAGACGAGGGCGCGTGCGAAAGCGACACATTCGAAAACGGATCTGCTGCAACAGAATCGCCGGAGCTGGTTGCGACCGGTACGAGTGAGGGTGAGATGGCTATCGAGGAAGGCGACACGGGGACTGCGGCTCCGTCTCCCGTGGAAGATATTGTAAATGGAACAGCTAGCAGCAGAGGATTCGCGGTGCTGCTTTGTGCGTACGAAGCGCCGGTGACAAACAACACGAGCCCGAAGAGAAACAGAACATGTCGCATCGCCCAACCCCCCCAGATAACTCTGCCTCGTCCTACGTCCATAATTTGACATGAGAATAGCCCGGTGTGTCTACCGGAATTGTTTCTTTTGTGGCGTGCGGGGGGAACAAAGAGAAACCTTGACTACATGGTTTTCTTGCCCCGTCATACAGGATAAATTCGTATTTACTCGCTTCCATCTGGTTCAAGCTAGAACCGAACCACTACATTGACGGGCTAGGAAGCGTGCACCATGGAAAGTCTTCCACAATTCGAAGCACTCAAAAGGAACCAGGATGTACTGCGATACCAGTTCATCTCCACGGAGTTGGACTTGGCTATCACATTCGTTGGTATTTCTCGATCGCCTGATGATCCGGTACGCGCCGAACGCAATCTGGAGCACGCCAGGGAGGTGATTTGATCTGCTGCCGGAATCTCTTGATTTATCTCGAGCCGGTTTTGCAGAACAAGGTGATTTCCCTCTTTCACTACGCCGCTCGTCCACAGTGTTTCCTGGTTCTTGGAACTTCGGAGGGCATCGGTTCCGCCACGGGCCTTTTCGCCGCCGTGGATCTCACGCGCAAAATCTTTTCGAAAAAATCGACGGCATCCCGGCAGATTGTGAGAATTTGCAATCGGTGATTGAGACAGACGAAGCCATGAACGAAGAGTTGCAGTCCGCGAATGACAGAGATTCTCTCCAGCAACGAGGAGTTGCAGAGCACCAACGAGGAACTGGAAACGGCCAAGGAAGAGCTGCAATCGGCCAACGAAGAATTAAGTACCGTTAACGATGAGCTGCGCAACCGTAATTTTCGAAATTAGGCAGGTAAACAATGACGTCACCAACCTTTTGAGCAGCATCGAGATTGCCGTTGTGATCGTGGGAAGTGATCTCACAATCCGCCGATTTACGCCCGAAGCTCAAAAGATCCCGAGGGTTCATAACGACGGACGTGGGTCGCACACTCCTGAATATTCGCGCGCCGATCGAAATTCCCGATTTGGATAGCCTGGTGAAGAAAGTGATGACCACCCTCAGGCCCATCAGTAAAGAACTGACCGACCGCGACAAGAATCATTACCTGGTGCGGATTCTCCCTTACCGCACCCTGTACAACAAAATCGACGGAGCCGTGATTATGTTCATGCCCGTTGCCAGTGGCTCTGTGGGCCCTGCGACGGAGACCCGCTAGACTCCCTATGGTGCGCCCGGTGGGACTCGAACCCACAACCCCCTGCTTAGAAGGCAGCGGTCTAGTCCATTGATGGAGTTTGCTGGAGTAGCGTAGGGCTTTATTTTCATTACTTTAATGGTGTATCATACTTCTATGCAGACCGAGGAAAATAGTAGCAAATCGCTGGAAATTGCTACCCTCGGTAGCGCACAGGTAGCAAAGCGAACTGCCCCTCGCCGGTTCAACTTTACCAAGAAAAAGCTCGACGAAGTAAAACCCACAACGAATGCGCAGCGTGGCTACTATTACGACACAACAACTCGCGGGCTCACCTGGCAGTCAGTCCCACGGGCAAGAAAGTTTTTGTTCTCTATCGCAAGGTCGACCGCCGGCCCGAGCGAATCACCATCGGCCCTTATCCTGACCTGACAATCGAGCAGGCTCGCAACCGCGCCGATGAATTGAACGGCGCAATCGCCCGTGGCGAGAATCCTGCGGCCAAGAAGCGCATCGTGCGCGACGAGATGACGCTCGGCGAATTGTTCGAGACCTATCTAGAGCGTTCGGCGCGACCGCGATGAACGCGAGGGGGCGCGAGCCGAAGCATCCGCCGATGGGAACTTCGTACCGCGAATATTTCAACAGTGCGCTATGAGAATTGCTGGGGACTTCCCCAGCGATGCTCGCTTACGACTTACCTTTTTCGATAAAGTTTGCCCAATGCTTGGCAAGGCACTCTGCCGCGCTTTGGAAGTTGGCACCTTCTCCCCTTTTCTGGCAGGTATAGGAAAAAATAATGGTGTTGGTTTTGGGATCGGATACGACGAGACTCATATTTCTTTCTGCTCCGCTCGAAGCTGGACCTATGAGAACGGCCTTGGCGGTACTGCCTTTCTTCTCGGAAACACTCAGGGTTGCGATTTGCATGGCGGAGTCCCTGTCTGTCGTAAAGGTGAGCGGCGTGTGTTTCTTTTGCACGGCAGCTTGGAGTTCGCTTGCACCCTGACTGGCCTGATCAATCCAAACGGTTGCTTTTGGCTCGTTCTGCGCACGAACCACCATAGCAACGAAGACAAGCAGAGAAGCGACGGCAATGGCTGGGATTGTTTTGCTCAAGGCGCATCTCCTAGTTTGGAATTGCAGCATCCCGCGAATTTTGTGCCATTACTGACCCGCAATCAACGACACAAGGAGCCAGATGTAACCTTATCGTTAACTGGCTTGTTGCATTTACAGATCGGACGCCTCCGCTTATTATCGTGGGGCAATTAGAAGGTAAATGACTATGCTGCAAGCCCTCGATTCGCCAGCCCCTCGGAATGGCCCGCAAAATCAAATAGAATCAAAGTCAGAGACTGGCGCCGGATGAACTGGTAGAAGTGGCTACAGAACTGGGTGAATCCCTTTAGACGAGCTCCGCTGAGAACAAACTCCAGCTACTGATCAATCGGAGCTGTTACCACGGATTCTTGGATTACAGCTTCTGCTCTCTCTAGGAGCGATTGAACCTCGTCCAACATCGGTGTGGGTAACTCGCACAGTCCCGAAGCAATCGCACGCGGCACCTTCAATCGAGCGAGAAAGACCGGTATTAGGGAAGTTGTGGGACTGTCCATAGAAACTTCCCTCCTTCATCCTGCGCGGCGACGTTTGAGGCTCTATTTCTAAAGAACATTCACGCCTTGGTTAAACACAGCAATTCTGTTCGTTCAAAGTCGATGTGTCAGATTCGATTAGAAGTCGCTGTAGACCATCATTATTAAGAAAAGCACCCCGAAACCGATAGCGCTTAGGAGGGCTACAAAGCCTACATAGTTTTCCTCTTGGGTAAAGGACGCCCGAAGACGATGATAATGAAGCGCCACTTATGCCTTCTGAGTCCCCACTTTCCAAGATGTTCAGACGCGGACAATAATGACTGCTAACACATGCAGCAAGTAACAATTCAGTTTTTGTGAGTACTGGTAATGCTGTACTTACTAGGCGGGTGCTCTGGTTGCTGACCCGGTTTTTTTTCCAGCCTACTCCGATAACGTGGTTCCTGTAGCACAAAATACACAATCTCCCTGATTCAGATCACTCTCGCTTTGCTGCATATCGTCAAATTCGCAGAGTAAACGGCTAACTTCGACCCGATCATCCACGCCCTGAGCAGAGGGGGTTCATTCCGATCCCCACGTGTTAGTGATGGACAACCACTTTGATTTGTTATCGCTCGCAACCCCGGTTATTGGTGATAACGCGATTTTCCAAAGGCTCTACCGAAGCAGGATGAATCGGAGCCAGACCTAAGGAGATCATCATGGAGAAGCTGATCGCTCATTGGACCTACCGGTTGGGAGTCTTGTGTTTGGTGATTGCTGTCGCCTGGAGAGCTGCAAATGCGTTCGGGTGGTTGATGCCATTCCACGTGGCACCCGGCCACACTATCTGGTACCTGTCGTTCTTTCACGGTAGCATCCTGTTCTTCGTCGCGACTATTGCCACAGCGTGTCATGCTTGGCTCAAATCCCAGGAACTCCCGCGGGTCATGGGCAGCAGCGGTTCCCACAGTAAGGAACCGCGCAGTCACACTCTCACTAAGCAGGAAGGATTGGACCGGCAGCCCTTCAATCGTCACGCTGCTTCAGAAATTCTTGGTAAGACAGAGCGCTAGACGCGACAAGCTTGACCTTTGGCGATGACAGGCGTTCTCACAAGTAGCCAACAGCGCCTGATTAGCGCCGTAACCGGACATCTCTAACAGGGTCGGCTCTGTCAAAGCTTTTTTGAACGAGCTTCTCCAGTCACTCTGAGGTGGAGAGTGCCTGTTTGTTTCTTTGCCCTCTGCCTCGACGACTGTGGCT
>Ga0306920_100000136_pt1 | contig 85884 bp, 63 predicted proteins | sample flu12Cox44000170_FD_204666 | JGI IMG/M metagenome (GOLD analysis project Ga0306920, IMG submission 204666) | Lab enrichment of tropical soil microbial communities from Luquillo Experimental Forest, Puerto Rico - flux4day.12C.oxic.44.000.170 (v2)... | ecosystem: Environmental > Terrestrial >...
GTGCCGCTGGTAACGCGCAGCTATACCGATTTATTGGCACTACAGCCTGGTGTCGTGTCGCAGTCGTCCGGGATGACCGGGGCTTTCGCAGGGCCCTTCATTTCGGCAGGCTTCGCAGTGCCATTGGTATCAGGTGACTTGAACTCCGGGGGCCTTTCTGTAAACGGTTCGCGCGAAGCGGCGAATGGCTTCATCTTGAACGGAATACTCGTTCAAGAGTTAGGTTATTCCAGTGCCGGAGCGATTCCCAATCTCGACTCGATCGCCGAATTTCGGATTTTGACCAACAACTTCGATGCTGAATATGGCAACTACAGCGGCGGCCAAATTAACGTCATTACTAAATCCGGCACGAACGAATTTCACGGCGACGCTTTCGAATTTTTCCGTAACACGGATCTAGACGCGGCGAACTATTTTCAACACGGAAAACGCGGTTCCTACCATCAAAACCAATTTGGAGGCACATTAGGCGGTCCCATTAAGCACGACAAAGTCTTTTTCTTTGCCGATTATCAGGGGAATCGAGTGATACAAGCTGTACCACAAACGATCACCGGAGCTCCCAGTGCGGCCACAGAATCAGGAGACCTATCTGGCATAGCCAGCACCCTGGTAAAAAATACTGTGGCTGGGCCGGCATGGGCATCACAACTGAGTTCACAGTTGCATGAGACGGTGTCGCCCGGGGAACACTATTTCACTCCAGGCTGCAACTCTCCGGCCCAGTGTGTTTTCCCAAACGCCCAGTTCCCAAGTACGGCGGGGGTCCCCGACTTCAATCCGATCTCGGCGAAGCTCCTCCCATTCATTCTGCCGGCAGCCCCAGGGACTATAGATCCGGCGAGCGGTACGGGCACGTTTTCAACGAGCTCAGGGAAAATCGATCTCCATGACAACAAATTTAGTGGCCGGGTAGACGCCAATACTGGTATTGGACTTCTTACAGGCTATTATTATTTTGACAGATATGATCGAATCGATCCCTATTGGCCGTCTAATGCTCCCTTGTATCCAGGGTTTCAAGTAGATGGGAAGGGACAGACCAGTAATATCAATATCGGAGACACGAAGACCTTCAGCTCCGCTTCGGTGAACGAATTTCGCGTGGGCTATTTCCGTCTGAATACCAAGTTTAACCAGCCTTTGGGCGGAACGGGAGTAACTCTAGCCAGCCTGGGATTTGCCTCAGGTGCTGGTGCCAACCGGCCGCCGGGCATCCTGGTCCAGGAGCCCCAGCTTGAGGGCATCCCAGAAGTTGACTTCAATAATTTTGTGATCGGAGTGCCGAGTCGTCCAAACCAACTCATAGAAAACGTTTATCAAGTTGTAGACAACTTCAGCAAAATCATCGGTACGCACAGCCTGAAATTCGGCGGCCAGTATCACTATAACCAGGCTGAGGAAAACCTGATCGATAACGTAGCCAATGGTAACTTTTTCTTCGGGACCAATTTCAATGGCGGGGTGAGTGAAACAGGGAATGACTTCGTCGATTTTCTCCTTGGAGCGCCCAGTTCATTCGTGCAGGGGAAGGCCTTTCCCTCCTATGGTCGTGGCTATTATTTTGGTTTGTACGGCCAGGATAGCTGGCGCGTCAAACCGAATCTGACCTTTAATTACGGACTGCGGTGGGACGTTAGCCCCCCCTGGAAGGTCAAGTTCAACCAAATCCAAACCTTGAGGCTCGGTGAGCAGTCGGTGGTCTTTCCGGGTTCACCTACGGGCTGGGTATTCCCGGGTGATCCTCATGTGCCGACCACACTCGCACCTACGCGATGGAACAATTTTGCACCCCGCCTGGGACTGGCTTACTCATTTGGCAACTATGATGGTATGTTGGGAAAAATTCTCGGGACGCCTGGAACCACAAGCATCAGGGCCTCTTGGGGCATGTTCTACACCGCGTTTGAAGCTGCGACGGACTTCAACCAAATTGGAGACGCGCCATTCGGAAATTTTACAGGTCAGTTTGCTAGCACTTTTGCAGCTCCTTTCACCAACCGCGCGTCCGGGATGTCGATCAGCAATTTCTATCCGGTAATAGTCCCGCCAAAAAACTTTTCGCAGCAGCATCCGGCCACTGGGGTGCCTTTTACCACGTTGGCCGATTTCTTTTCTTTTTACGGCACGATCGGCAGCTCGCCAGCTCTCTTCTTTAAGAACAAACTCCCGTATACTGAGCACTATGAAGTTTCAATTGAACGTCAAATCACCAAATCGGATTTGCTTACCATAAGTTATGTAGGTACCCAAGGCCATCATCTGCTTGCTTCTATCTCCTCGAATCCGGGCAATCCTGCACTGTGCCTCCAGTTGGCCACGCAAGGAGCCGTTGTTCCCGGCTCGGTCCCACCCCAGACATGCGGCCCGGGTGGGGAGAACAACATCTACGTTCGCCCGGATAACACGTTTGCGCTGGGTACCCGAGGCCCGTTTAGTGGTGTCGCGTTGCCGGCGGGCACGTTACAATCCAACGGCATGCCCGTTAGTGGCGGCACCCTCCTTCCCAACGGGGAGATCGGTATCATTCCCTTTGGAAATAATGCTTACTTCATGACCGCTGGCTCTTCCTCTTACAATTCGGGCCAGATCAACTGGCGGCACACGAGCGGCCGCTTACAGACACTCGTCGGCTACACTTTTAGCAAGGCGTTCGACAATTCTTCTGGCTATGGTGAGCAGATCAATCCGGTCAATCCCAAGGTGAGCAGGGGGCTTTCGGCTTTTGACAGCACGCATAATTTCGTTGCCAGCTACGCCTACTCGCTGCCTATCGACAAGCTAGGAGGACCCAAACTCCTCACCAACGGATGGCAGATCAGTGGAATCACGCGGTTCTCCACAGGGCTTCCGGTCACCCTCGTCGAAACCGATGACCAGTCCTTGCTAGGCACTGGCTTCGGGGGACCGATTACGCTGGCGGTAGACACTCCCAATCAAATCGGTCCGCTCGACATCACAAATCCGCGAAATCACGGTGGACAGTTTTTCAGTCCGATGGCATTCGGACCGTCTGTTTTGGGTCAGGAAGGCGACGCAAGACGGCGATTTTTTCATGGACCGGGTGTTAACAATTTTGACTTTGCTGTTCTCAAGAACACTCACCTCACCGAACGTGTCAACCTGCAGTTTCGCGCTGAGCTTTTTAATATCTTCAATCACACTCAATTCGTGACGCCGAGCGGAATTACCGGCTTTACCGCAGGAGTGGCAAATTCAGCGACCTTTGGCCAGGTTACCCAAGCTCTTTCACCGCGCATCGGCCAACTTTCGCTGAAACTGCTTTTTTAGTCGACATGCAAGTAGCGTCGGCGAACGAAATTCTGCAGTTGCCTTCAAGTAGAGCGCGGTTGACACGGCTGGCGGACGGGAATCTCGAAGAGTCTTATCTATGGCGGCCCAAGTCGCGCTCGCGGCAACTCTCGTTAAACCGGGGCACTACGAGATTCTGGAGTATCCCCTTCCGGAACCCGCTCCCGGTTGCGCCCTCGTTAAAATGGAAATGTCAGGGATCTGCGGGACGGACAAGCACACCTTTCAAGGTTACACCACGCAGTACGGCAACCGCGCACTGGAATTTCCAATCATTCAAGGACACGAAAACGTCGGCACTGTCGCGGCGATTGGCGGCAGGGGGACGTACACCGACTTCGAAGGAATTCCACTGCGTGAGGGCGATCGCGTAATAATCGGCGCGAATATTTCCTGCGGGAAGTGTTACTACTGCCGGCATGATTTTCCGTATTACTGCTGCGAAAACTCAACGGACTATGGCAATAACCTGAGCGCTAAGAATCCCCCGCACTTGTTCGGAGGATGGTCCCAATATATTTATATCCTTCCGGGAAGCTTTCTGGTGAAAGTGCCGGACGATTTACCGTCTGAAGTGGCAGTGCTGACGGAAATTTTTGCGGTGTCAGCCGGGCTGGATCGTGCGAAGCAAATGTCCGCTTTTCCGAATGAATCCTTTCGATTTGACGACACCGTCGTAGTGCTGGGCGTCGGTCCTTTGGGAATGTGCTTCCTGATGAAAGCACGCATGTTAGGAGCAGGGGCCATCATCGCAGTTGATCTTTCGGATTATCGCCTGAATTTCGCGAAGCGCCTGGGTGCGGATCACGCGGTGAATGTAGGGAGCACCTTAAGGCAGGAGCGCCTGCAGTTCGTGAAGGACTTAACCGGCGGCCGCGGCGCGGACATGGTGATCGAGTGCGCCGGCGTTCCAGAGGCTGTGCGGGAAGCGCTCGAGATGTTGCGCATTGGCGGACTGCTCGTGGAAGCCGGCAATTTTTCCGATCTGGGCGAAGTGGGCATTAGCCCTCACCGACATCTCTGCGCGAAAAATGCGCGCATACTTGGTGTCGGCGGCGAAGAGCCCGCGGCCTATGGGCCGGGAATGAGGCAGATGTTGCGATACATGAAGCACTATCCGCTGCGGGAATTCGTCACGCACCGCTTTGGCTTGCGTGATGTAAATGCCGCGATGCAAAAATCGATGGATGGCGACTCGATGAAGGTTGTGCTGGAACCCTGGCAATAGACGGTGGAAGTTTTTGTGCTTCATGACCATGAGGAGTGGACAAGGAACCTATGAGCGCGCTTAGAGAACGATTTCAATTTGCCTCCGCTCCCGATAGTTGGGGAGTGCTCGACTATCCCGGACCGTCGTGGGAGCAATCCTACGAGAAGATGCTCGACGAGATGCTCGGAGCCGGCTACACCGGGACGGAATTAGGGCCTTACGGTTTCTTTCCGACAGATCCCAAAGTTCTTCAGCCGCAACTCGAAAAGCGGAAGTTGAAGTTGCTTGCCTCGTTTGTGCCCGTAAAGATGACCGATCCGGGTGCGAGTGCAGCCGTAATGGAACGGATCCGCAAGGTCGGCGACCTCCTTTCAACTCTGAAGGCTCCATTTCTCGTGATCGCGGATGATCAATCGAACGAGAGAAACGCGTTTTCCGGGCGCGCTTACGATGAGGGTTGCCCCAAGCTCAACGCCGAGCAGTGGAAGCATATTGGGAAAATCGTAGCAGATGCTGAGAAAGTGGCAAATGACTTCGGATTGGATCTCGTGTTCCACCCGCACGTAGCGACCTACGTAGAGACCCCTGAAGAGTGCGAACGCTTTTTTGACGCAACATCTCACACCAACGTCGGCCTATGTCTCGACACCGGACACTGCGTTTACGGGCACGGCGATTCGGTGAAGGAAGCCGAGAAATACAGGAGCAAGCTTCGATTCGTTCACATCAAGGATTGCGATATGAGCGTATTGGAAGCCGCGCGGCGCAACAAATGGACATTCGAAGATGCGATCGAACACAAAGTTTTCACTGTAATCGGGCAAGGCGATATTGATTTTCCAGCCTTTTTTCGGACGCTTGTGCGGAACGGCTACTCCGGATGGTCGGTGGTAGAGCAAGACGTGAAATTCGGCGCGACACCGATTCCGCCTGCACAAAGCATTGCAGCGAGTTTGAAGTACTTGCAGCAAGTTGTGAGCGAGCTGGGCACTGCAGCGGGAGCCGGCTAGAAGCGCAATTCGCGGAGAGGGTTTACTTCGAGGTTCGAGGGAATCGGAGTCTCTTAGGGGTTTCTGGGATGAAGAAGCTGGGCATTGGAGTACTGGGCGTCGGTGAGATGGGTAGACGCCATGCGGAAAATCTTCGCCGTCTTGTCCCCGAAGCCTGGGTGGTCGCCGTTGCGGACGCCGCCGCCGAGCGTGCGAGAAAGGTCGCTGAAGAACTTGAGATCGAAAACTCTTACGGCAGTCTCGAAGCAATGCTTCAAAACAAGGATCTCCAGGCTGTCCTGATTGCGACTCCCGATAAATTCCACGCCGAGGCCATTGGAATTGCGGCCCGCGCCGGCAAGGACATCCTTTGTGAGAAGCCGCTCGCGCTGAACATCGCCGACGCGCGAGCGGCGCTCGAGGCAGTGTCCAAAGCACATGTGCGCTTGCAGATTGGGTTCATGCGTCGGTATGACCCGGGATATGCGGCAGCGATGAAACGGATTGAGGCCGGAGAGATCGGAACGCCTGTGATTTTCAAGTCGGTGGGCCGCGATAAGGACGAGCCGCCGTTGGCGGCATACCAGTCGAACCTGAACGGCATGGTGTTCTATAACAACACGATTCACGATTTCGATTTGGCTCGCTGGCTGATGCAGGATGAAGTGTCCGAAGTTCATTCCTATACAACAACGGCGATTCGCCCGGAAGTAGCGCATTACGGAGACGTTGTTGCGAGCGTAGTGAATCTTCAGTATCGGAACGGCGCGATTGGCAATGTCGAGTCGTATGTGCAGGCTGTTTATGGCTACGACGTCCGCACAGAAATCGTCGGGTCAAGAGGCTCGATCCTCGTCGGGAGTCTTCGACAGGCACCCGCCACGTTCTTGACAGCTCAGGGAGGCGTGCAAACTCTCGCCGATCACTTCCTTACCAGGTTTCAGGATGCGTATCTGGCGGAGGTCAGGGATTTTGTGCAAAGCATGTTGAATGACCGGCCTCCTCGAGTTTCAGGCCACGACGGCCTGAAGGCGCTCACCATCGCAGTAGCGGCTGAGAAATCATATTTGCAAAAGACGCCGGTCAAAATCACGGCCGAGGTGGGCTTATCCGCGTGATGCTTCTGCGTTCTATATAGAGGCGCGTATGACTCAAGCGACTGGTACAGCTTACAAAGGTCCGCTGCACAAGATGACGCAAACTACGCCGACCTGCCTGTGGAATGACTCTGCTTCCATTCAGGAGTTGACCTACTCGATCGAGCACGGTGCTGTGGGAGCTACATGCAATCCAGTCATCGCGCATGGAATTCTCAAAAAAGAAATAAACGTCTGGAAGGCCCGCATTCAAACACTGATCAAGGAACTCCCCACTGCCACAGAGGATGAAATTGCATGGCAACTCGTGCGGGAAGTCTCTGTGCAAAGCGCCGCGCTGCTAAAACCAATTTTCGAGGCACACCGCGGCAAAAATGGGCGGCTTTCGATTCAAACGGATCCGCGGCTGTTTCGCGATTCTCAGGCAATCGTCAAGCAGGCGGTGGAGTTCAGTGAACTTGCACCGAACATGATCGTCAAAATCCCGGTTACGCAAGCTGGAATTCCGGCAATCGAAGAAGCCACCTACCGGGGCATCAGCATCAACGCAACCGTATGCTTCTCCTTGCCGCAGTGTATCGCAGTGGCGGAGTCCGTCGAGCGCGGCCTCAAGCGGCGAGAACGCGAGGGCAAGGAAATCGCGACGATGGGGCCGGTGTGCACCATCATGGTAGGACGTCTCGATGACTGGCTGAAAGTGCTGATCGAGAAAGAAAATGCTTCCATCGACCCGGGATACCTGGAGTGGGCGGGCGTCGCCGTGTTCAAGAAGACATATAAGATTTTCCGTGAACGAGGCTATCGAATTCGGTTGCTCTCGGCCGCATTTCGAAACCACATGCATTGGAGCGAGCTCATCGGAGGCGACGTAGTAATTTCACCTCCTTATTCCTGGCAGGTTCGATTTAATGCGAGCGATATTGAGCCTCGTTCCCGAATCGACGAACCCGTGCAAGCTAAGATCGTCGAGGAACTAACGAAGAAATTCGCTGATTTCCGGCGGGCGAACACCGAAGATGGCCTCGCGATCGCGGAGTTTGATTCGTTCGGACCGACGCGCCGGACTCTTCGCCAATTCATCAGTGCTTGCCACGATCTCGACAGCTTGGTGCGCGATATTCTGATTCCCAATCCTGATACAGCATAGCCCCGCGAGCTTGCAACGCAGGGATTTGGTCGCGATCGTTAAATCGCTTCACGGCAGTTCTAGTTAGGAGACTGGTACATGGGAAAACTGGCGATTACAGGTGGCGAGCCGTTGCGCAAGGCCCCGTTCACAACGTGGCCAATGTCCACGAAAGAGGAATTGCGGGCGCTTGAAGATGTGCTCGCCAGTTCAAAGTGGGGCGGCCAACCCTTCCCTGGCAAACACGCGCAAGCATTCGCCAAAAAATTCGCTGAATTTCACACGGCCAAGTATGCCCAATGCGTGAATACAGGCACGGTTGCAATCCAAGCCGCGTTGAAAGCGATTGGGATTCGTCCCGGAGACGAGGTCATTGCGCCGGCCTATACATGGGAAGGCACGGTCGGGCCAGTTTTGCTTGTCAACGCTGTTCCCGTCTTCGTCGACATTGATCCGGATACTTACTGCCTCGACGCAAAGCTCATCGAAAAAGCGGTCACCCCGAAAACGAAGGCGATTCTTCCGGTCCACTTGGGGATGCGCTTCGCAGACATGGACGAAATCTTGCGAATTGCGAAGGCCCATAACCTGAAAGTGATTGAAGATTGCGCCCACGCACACGGCGGGATGTGGCGGGATAAGGGAGCGGGCTCGATGGGTGATCTGGGGGCATTCAGCTTCCAGTCAAGCAAGCTCATCACCTCCGGAGAAGGCGGAGCCGTTATTACCAATAATCTTGAATATATGGAGATCGTCCAGAGTTATATCAACGCGGGACGCGCCAGTCTCACCGACCAATATCACCACCGCATCGTCGGTTTCAACTACCGGCTCGGTGAATTTCAAGCGGCGGTGCTCGGCCCGCAGCTCGATCGTTTGCCGGAACACGCGGCGATCCGCGAACGCAATATGAAACACTTCGAATCCCGGATTCGCAATACGCCCGGCATCGGTCTCTTGAAACCCGAGCCAAGAATCACAAAGCAGGCACCCTACGGCTACGTCATGAAGTATTTTGCGCCGCAGTGCAAGGATGTTCCACGTGCCTCCTTTGTCGGCGCACTCCAACTGGAAGGCATTCCCTGCGACGGCCTCTTCTATGAACCCGTGTACAAAAGTTCCCTATTTCCTGTGGATTCTTCCGATTTCCCGGCGCTGAGTTGGGGCCACGAAAAACCGCTCGATCTTAGGAACATGTATTCGTGCCCCGAAGCGGACCGCGCCGCCTACCATGAGGCCGTCTGGTTTCCCCATCAGCTTTTCCTTGGAAGCATCGAGGATGTGGATGTGATCGCGGACGCAATCCACAAGGTGCTCAGTGGAATCGAGGAATTGCGCGGCCTCGATCACAAAGCCATTCGCAACCAGCGGCTCGGACGCGCGGATCGCGAGAGCTAGCGAGCAAAGCGCTGCGCTGAAAACAAGTTCCCGATGAAGGTCGCCCCAAAAGTGGGTTTTGCCGTTGTCGGTCTCGGCGCCATCGCGCAGAGTTCAGTGCTGCCTTGCTTTACAAGAAGCAAACGAGCTGTGCTTGCGAGCTTGGTTGGCCGGGATAAAAAGCAAGCCGGTCGCCTGGCTCAAAAATACAAAGTTCGCGCTTTCTACGGCGCCGACGAGTATGCGGCGTGCTTGGCGAATCCGGAGATCGCAGCGGTGTATGTCGCTTCTCCTCCGGGCGAACATTCAAAATTAACCATCCAAGCCGCGGAAGCCGGCAAGCACGTGCTGTGCGAGAAGCCGCTTGCAGCCCGCGTGGAACAATCCGCGCAGATGGTCGAGGCATGCCGCCGGAATGGCGTCCTTTTGATGACGGCTTACCGCAAACATTTCGAGCCGAGCTGTCTTTATTTGAGAAAGCTTATTCATAACGGAGATCTCGGTCGAATCGACGTGATTCACACCGCATTCAGCGAACTCCATTCGCCGGGAGTCTCCGTACCCTGGCTTCTGGATTTGAATATGGCGGGCGGCGGCCCTCTGACCGATCTGGGCGTGTATTGCGTGAACACGACTCGCTGGTTGCTGGGAGAAGATCCTACTGCGGTGACTGCACAGACTTGGGTACACGACACGGCGCGCTTCTCAGAGGTGGAGGAGGGAATCTCCTTTCGGCTGGAATTCCCGAAGGGTACCGTCGTTCACGGTAGTTCTTCCTATGGCGCGGTGATGTCCTCATTCCTATTTGTGCAAGGAACGAAAGGCTGGGTTTCATTGACGCCTGCCTTTCCGTTCGAGCAAGAACGCCGGCTCACCGGGAAAATTGGAAAACGGTGGATCGAGCGAAGATTCAAGACTACCGACGAGTTCCTCCCGGAGGTGGAGGCGTTCGCTTCGGCCATTCAAAACAAGACGAGTATCGAACCCGATGGCGTCCAGGGGCATCGGGACATGATCATCCTCAATGCAATCTATGAGTCAGCACGAGAGCAAAAGCCGGTTTCCTTAGGATACTGACCATTCATGGCTCCTTCTAACAAGAAGACGCGAAAAAAGCCTGGGAAGGCAGCCAGCATCTATGACGTTGCCCGCGAATCCGGGGTGTCTGTCTTCACCGTCTCAGCCGTCGTGAACAAGAAAGCGCACGTCGGCAAACGTCTTCGCGAGCGGGTGGAGACCGCGATTCGCAAACTCAACTACCGTCCGAATCTTATTGCGCGGAGCCTTGCGAACCGGCGAACACACACGATCGGCATGATCGTACCGGACATAGGCAATCCTTTCTTTCCTATGGTGGTCCGCGGCGCGGAGGACGCTGCGCAGAAGCACGGCTACAATTTGCTGCTTTGCAACAGCGACGACATTCTCGACAAGGAGGAGCGTGCAGTCGAACTGCTCCTTTCCAAACGAGTTGACGGTATCCTGCTCACAAAAGCTTCCGAAAGCTTCCGCCCACCCATGCTGCAGATGATCAAGGATGCCAACATTCCCTTTGTTCTTGTAATGCGCACCTACGCCGCACTCACCAACGATGCCGTCATTACGGATGACTATCACGGCGCGTACGAAGCTGTGCGACATCTGGCTCGAGCGGGCAGGCGGCGGATTGGGCTCATCAGCGGCCCTCTAAAAATAAGCAATGCGAAAGAACGCTGGCAAGGTTTTCACGACGCGCTCAAGGCGGAGAGTCTCCCTTACGAATCCCACTTGGTTATCGAAGGGGACTACCGAATCGAATCCGGATTCCGCGCCGGGCATGCCCTTCTGTCTCACCGCCCGGATGGGATTTATGTCGCCAACCATTTGATGACGATCGGGATGCTGAAAGCGGCTGAAGAAATGGGGATGAATTGTCCGGAGGATTTCGGACTGGTGAGTTTCGACGACTATCCGTGGCTGAGCATTTTTCGCCCACGCTTGACGACGGTAGAACTGCCGAAGCATCAACTGGGTAGCGAGGCTGCCGAACTTCTGATTCGGAGAATCACAGGAGACACGAGCAAGCCCGTGGTGAGAAAACTTCAGCCGGAGTTGCGCGTACGGGAGTCCTGCGGGTTTGCCTTGCATTTGGCGCGTGCTCAGGCGCCGGATCGAATCCTTGGGCAGTGACTCGCCTCCGGCGCTCTATCATGCGTTGAAATCGAATAGCTTAGGCCGCAGCCTGAAGCCGCGGGTCTTATAGACCAGATACAGGAACCCCACAACCAGCCATACCAGGCCCGCGTACTTTGTCCACGGCTGAAGGCTTATCAACAGCACGAAGCAAAACACAAACCCAAATCCTGGAACTAACGCATCAACAAGAAAGCTCCGATGTCCCATCGCTTCCGGAGAAAACCAGAATTGCCGCAAAGCCGACACATTCACGCCCATGAAAGCAAGAAGAGCACCGAAGGTGACGATCTCCGCAGCGCGTTCCCACGGAATTGTCAGCACGCCGATGTACGCAAGAACTCCCACAATCCAGACGTTGTAGATGGGATTGCTCTTCTTCGGGCTCAGATAGCCGAAGATTTTTTTGGGCAGCACGTCGTCGCGCCCCATGCTGTAAAGCAAACGCGCTGCGCCCACATGACCGGCCAGTCCACACGCAATGCTCGAGACCAGAAGCATCACTCCATATACCGTGAAAAGCATCTGTCCACCCGCCACCCGCGCCACGTCCATAAACGCCGTTTCCGGATTCTGAAATGTCGAGAAATCCGGCCACACTCGTTGCGCTATGTAGACTTGGAAGCCGCTGAAAAGCCCGGTAAAGACGCAAACCAGAACCGAGGCCAGCAAAACATTTCGCTTCGGATTCTTCACTTCTTCCGCAAGGATGGAGACGCCGTCAAATCCGATAAAGACCAGCGCTGCGAGCGACGTTCCCGCAGCCAGGGCGCGCAAATGGAAGGTAGCCGGATTGTAAATCGGCTGCATCGAGAAAAGGCCGGAGAAGCTTTCGCGTAGAACGATGAAGCGGAAGGCCGCGACGAGAAACACGGCGGTGACTAACACCATGAAGCCGAGCATCACCTCATCTGTCCGCGCCGTGAATTTAATTCCTTGGACGGTCACCAGAGTAATGAGTCCTACAGCGAGTGCCGCGATAATCGCGAAGGGAATGCGCGGCATCACACGCTGCACCGCCAGCACTGCGTAGAGAGCGTTCTGAATTGGTTGAAATAGATACTCCAGAAACATCGCCCATCCGACGATGAAACCAAGATATGGATTCAGGCCTCGGCTTATGTAGGTATAGACGGAGCCGGAAGAGGGATACTTAGCGGCCATACGGCCAAAGCTGACGGCGGTAACCGACATTGCCACCATCGCCACAAGTAGAGTTGTTACGGCGTGCCCTTGAGAGAGAACCTCTGCTTCACCGAACAGGGGAACCGCCGCGATCGGTGACGTGAGGATGATGCCGTAGTAAATAAGATCCCAGAGATGTAGGACCCGTTTGAGGTGAGGTGGCTGTGCGGCCGTTGTCGCTGCCGGGGCTGCTTCTACGGTTGTTTGCACCCTCACCTCTTTTTATGGAACCGGGAAAAACGGCTTCGAACCTTATACCCCACCTGCCCGTCTAGAAAAATAAGCGTTCCTTCTTTCGCGCTTCCTCATATTTCCGTCGCGCTGACTTGACTGCCTCGCTCGTAGAAACTTCAGCGATTGCGACGTCCCACCAGGATTCATAACCAGGAACCCTTTCGTCATAGGATGTTTCGACGACAACGACTGAGGTCTGGGGCTGCTTCCGCGAGGAGGCGATCGCGGCCTGAAATTCTTCCCGTGTCCGCGCGCGAACAGACCAAGCTCCCAGGCTCGCCGCGTTCGCCACAAAATCGACGGGTAGGCTATCGCCGTCGTATTTTCCTCCGCTCCGGTATCGATAGTTCGTGCCCATGCCTTCATTGCCGCAGCTTCGGCTAAGTCCCCCGATGCTCGAAAATCCATGGTTGTCGAGCAGCACGATGTTGAGCTTCAAGCCTTCCTGGATTGACGTTACGATCTCTTGGGCCATCATGAGGTAAGATCCATCGCCCACGAGCACGAACACCTCTCGGTCGGGATGGGCCATCTTTGCCCCCAGCCCGCCAGCGATTTCGTAGCCCATGCACGAGTATCCATACTCCATGTGATAACCGCCCGGTTGCTGCGTACGCCAAAGCTTGTGCAAATCCCCCGGCAAGCTACCCGCAGCGCACACCAGTATGTCCGAGGCTTCGCCGGCCTCGTTGACCACCCCGATCACTTCTCCTTGCGAAATCGGCGGCTCCTTGCGGATACCGTAGATGCGATCCACCTCTTTTTCCCAATCATCACGAAAGCGCGCAATCCGCGCTCGATATTCCTCAGATACCTGGAACCCGGCGTTCGCCACCTGCAGGTCTTCCAATGTCGCGCGAGCGTCTCCCGTAAGCGGAAGGCCTGCGTGCTTGAAGGCATCGAATTCTGAAACGTTGATGTTGATGAAACGAACCACCGGATTTTGAAAAGCCGTTTTCGAAGCACTTGTGAAATCGCTGTAGCGTGTTCCAATGCCGATAATAAGATCCGCTTCGCGCGCTAGGATGTTCGCCCCAGGCGTGCCCGTCACGCCTACCGCTCCAACCTCCTGCGGATGGTCGTAAGGGAGTACTCCCTTGCCGGCTTGTGTCTCGCACACCGGGATGCCCGTAGATCGAGCAAACGTGGAAAGCGCTTCCGATGCTTCAGAGTAAAGAACGCCTCCGCCCGCTATGATGAGCGGTTTCTTCGAGACGCGAATCCATTCCGCAGCCCAATGCAACAACTGCTGATCGCAACGGTTGCGAGGGATCATCCATATTCGCTTCCGAAAAAATTCTTCGGGAAAATCGAACGCTTCCGTCTGCACGTCTTGAGGCAGGCTGATCGTCACTGCTCCGGTGTCTGCCGGCGAAGTAAGAACGCGCATAGCCTCGGGAAGCGAGGTGAGAAGCTGTTCCGGACGCTGAATGCGGTCCCAATACCGCGACACTGGCTTGAAGCAGTCATTCACTGAAAGGTCCTGTGCTGACGTCGATTCCAGTTGCTGCAGAACCGGCGCGACATTTCGTCGCGCGAAGATGTCACCCGGCAACAGCAGAACCGGCAGGCGATTCACCGTTGCGGCCGCCGCACCGGTCACCATGTTTGTCGCACCCGGGCCGATAGAAGTCGTGCAGGCCAGCGTCCGCATTCTGAAATTCGCCTTAGCGAATGCTGCTGCGGCATGCACCATTGCCTGTTCATTCCTCGAGAGGTAGTAAGGTAGTTGTAAGTCCTGCTCGAGGGCCTGTCCCATTCCGGCAACATTACCGTGTCCGAAAATCCCGAAGCATCCCTGAATAAACTGGTATTCCTGGGAATCCCGGCCCGTGTATTGGTTTCGCAGGAACGCAACGATCGCTTGCGCTACCGTCATCCGGCGATCCATCAATGTTCCTCTCCTAGCCGTGAATTGCTCCTGCGCACACTAGCACGAGTCCAAGCCTGAACCGAAACCCGAGATCAAAAGCAACTCACGCTAACCGCTTATCGGATAATCCATTCGACCCATCTTCAATCCGTGCAGTTAGTCGATTTTTGGGGTGTTCCCGTAAGCCTGCCCGCGCTAGTTACCGCACCAACGGCAAACGCGGGTCAGTATCATTCCATGTTGACTTGAGCCAAACATGGTGGGGATCTTCCGTCACGGCAAGCGTCCGAGAGGTCCCTGCAAGAAAATTCAGATAGTAGACATCGTAGCCCGGTCCTGCCACTACCGGATGAAAGCCCGATCGAACGAGAATAGCGTCGCCGTCCTGCGCACGTATGGTCACGTCGCGTGACTGATCGCCTGAGTACAATCGCTGCAACGCAAAGCCTGATTCAGGGCGTTTGATCCGGTAGTAGTAAATCTCGTCCAGGTCTACCTCTGCGGGCGGGTTGTGAACATCGTGTTTGTGCGGAGGGTAGCTCGACCAATTGCCACCCGGGGTGTACACCTCGATCACCAATAGCTTGTCGGCGGGAAATGCAGGGCCAATGATATCGACAATCTGCCGCGATGCGTTTCCACCGCCGCGGAGGCCCGAAGCAACCTCGTTTGGAGTGATTAATTTCGGCTCGAGTTTGGCCTTCGAGGGAACCCGGCATTCAGCCATCTCGCACGCGGTCTCAGCCTTAAACGTGACTGCATTGCCGCTTGGCAGATACAAGCAGTATGGAAGGCCACCGAACACATCCTTGCGCTCGCCTATGGATCGTTCTCCAGAGCCCCATCCCGCTGTGCACCTTCCTCCCAGAACCACAAACGCGGCTTCTTCTCCTTTCGTTGCCCCGGAATAGGTCTCGCCGGGATTCAAACGCCGGGCGGACATGCTCATCCATTCCCATTGAACGTCCTCGCGGGAAAACCGTAGCAATTCACCGGACTGCCCATCAGCCAAAATCCGGGAATGTACGACATTTTGCTGGCTGCTCATAAGAAACTCCTGCTAGCGCCATTGGGCCGGATGACGCAGAACGTTTAGCCCGTGTTCCTACTGGAGGACCGCCAAAAAGACGCCATCGTGCCAAACACCCTTTTCCGCTAACCGCCTAGAGTGTATCCCAGACGGCCTTTCTTATCCATAAGTTCGCCTGAGCCACAAGACGATTCGCCAATTTCAGATTGTGCGTACAACGGCGTCAGCGAGGATGACCAATTGGATCTTCGGGCATATTGGCGGTGCGATTTCGGCCTTTGCTACGGCCTAGAGTTCAGCCCCTTGGCATTCCCCAACTGCCACGGGAGATGCTTCGAGCTTTCCTTTCTCGATTTCTGATTGGACGCTTACTTTCATGTCGATTGGGAGTCAATCGTTGGAGCAGGTCTGGTTTCGAAAATGAAGATCACAGAGAGTTGAAAGGCGAACATGAGCCGAGTTTTCAGAGCATTGCCGTGGGCTCTGGCGTTTGCGAGTGCGCTCGCGATCGCCTTTCCGGCGAGTAAAGGAGCGCGAACTCAAGCTGACGGCCGCTCGAAGCCGCCATACGCCGTGGCGGAACCGGTGTTGACCCCGCGAATTTTCGCGGAGGGTATCGAGACTCCGATCCGGTGCTATCGCCGGATGGCAACATGCTATTTTTTGCCTCGGATCGGCCCCTTGCGGGATCGCGGGGGAAGAGTTTCTACATCTGGGCGGCGCGGAAGACGCCCAGCGGGTGGAGCGAGCCGAAGCCGCTCGAGGGCGCGGTCAATAAGGAGGGCAGTCAAGTATTTGCTTCCATGGCAAACAACGGGAACCTGTACTTCACCTCCGATCGCAAAGGGCAGTTTGACATCTATCGCTCGCGGTTTTCGGACGGGAAGTATGGCGAAGCGGAAGACCTGGGTCCCAAAATAAATGCCGCGACGATTTCGAGCCTCGAAGCGTTCGTGGCCCCAGACGAAAGTTATCTATTGATCGGGAGTTTCGGGCGTCAGCCGGGGTATGGCAATTCTGACCTTTTCATCAGCTTCAACGAAGGCGGCTCTTGGAGTGTGCCGAAGAACCTGGGCCCCGCAATCAATACGCCGGCGCGGGAGTACAGTCCGCGCGTGACAGCCGATGGGAAATGGCTGATTTTTACCAGTGAGCGTGGCATGCAGAGCGAGAGCCGCGAGAAACCGTTTAGTTATCTTGAGTTTTCAGAAAAAGCGCGAAGCATTTTCGACGGCCTCGGCAACATCTACCGCATCCCGATGGATTACGTTTTGCGCAGCACTCGGCCTTAGTTACAAGACAAAGATGCCGCGGCCCCCGCGATCAATCGAAAGCGTGAAGGTCACGACCTCGCGTCTCCGGAAGCAAGACAACAGCGAGGATCATGAGCGCATAGGCAGCCACCGCAAAGGTTGCAATAGCATGGCTCAAAGGCATCGTCGCGCTCAGGTAACCAACGAGCGTCGGAAAGATGGCACCGAGGGCTCGTCCCAAACTGTAGGAGAATCCCTGGCCCGATCCGCGCAGGCGGTTGGGGAAAAGCTCGGTGAGGAACGCTCCGATCGGGCTGAAAACGCCCGAGGCAAAGAACCCGAGGGGGAAACCCAGAGCGAGCATTACATGATTGCCAATCGGTGCATAAGTGTAGCCCACGACCGTGGCGAACGAGCCCATGGCAAAGAGAATGAGCGTCCTTCTGCGTCCGAGCCAGTCAGCGAAGTGCGCGCTTAATAAGTAGCCGGCCAACGAGCCTACGATTACAACGGCGAGATACCCGCCAGTGTTAATAACAGACAGGTGGTGCTGAGTCTTCAGAAAAGTTGGCAGCCAGGTTGTAACAGCGTAGTAGCCGCCTTGTGCTCCGATCGCCATCAGAGACGTCAATGCCGTGATGCGGATGAGATTGGGTCGGAAGATTTCGAGAAAGTTGACTGTTTGGCCCGCAGTGATACTTTGACGAGTCTTGCTGTACACCTCCGGCTCCGGAACGTTCTGGCGAATGTAGAAAACGAGCAGCGCCGGCAGAATGCCGATCAAGAACATCGCTCGCCACGCAATTGGGGGGGACAGCAACGAGAACAAAAGTGCATAACAAAGCGCCGCGAGCCCCCATCCTATCGCCCAGCCTGCTTGCACGGTCCCCACAGCCCTGCCTCGATGCTGTGCGCCAATTGTTTCTCCCATCAGCACTGACCCGACTGCCCATTCACCGCCGAAGCCCAGCCCTTGCAGGCCTCGCGTGAACAGCAGTTGCCACCAGGAGTTCGTCAGTCCGCTCAAGAACGTAAAAAGCGCGAACCACACGATTGTAAGTTGAAGAATGCGGACTCGACCGTAGCGATCCGCGAGCAGCCCGGCGAGCCAGCCACCAGCAGCGGAAATAAGCAGCGTAGCGGTGCCGAGTAGCCCGGCTTCACCTCCACTGATGTGCCACGTCGTCATCAGGGTAGGAACTACGAAGCTGTACGGGATCACGTCCATACCGTCGAGTGCCCAGCCGCCGAATGTCGCGATTAGAGTTCTACGCTCCCGAGGAGTAAGTTCGGCGAGCCATTTCGCGTCAAATTGTACGGCGTGTTCCAGCTTTCGCGAGCTGCCGCTATCGCCTATAGTCATGTTTGGTCTGCGCAGGTCTAATGGTTCGAGATTGTATCTCCGTCCGCTGCAAGTGTGGGTTTCTATGAAGCTGGTTTCGGAGAGTGATTCCTCGCTTCTGGTGGTTCTTAGCGATGCAGTGTCGCTCGATAATCACGATCGAGTAATGTCACTATTTCGTGCGCTGCGTCGCCTCGACGATCGGCGCATTCGGAATTTACATCCGGCGTATTCCTCGATCCTGATCGACTTTGACCCGTTGCGCCTGAGTCACGAGGAGGCTGCAACGCTGATAGAGAACTTAGCGGACGATGAGCCACAAACCGACCGCGCAGCAAAGGTAGTGACGATTCCCGTTTGCTACGACGTTGAGTTCGGGCCCGATTTGCAGGAGGTAGCGAATCGCGCAAAAATTCCGATGCTTGAAGTGATCCGGCTGCACACCTCGGCGAAGTACCATGTTCACTTTCTGGGATTCACGCCGGGGTTCGCGTACCTCGGAGGGCTGCCGGAGACGTTGCATGCGCCAAGGCTTGCCACGCCACGAATGCATGTGCCAGCGGGTTCGGTAGCGGTCGCAGGCGGCCAGGCCGGCATATATCCCGTCGACTCACCGGGAGGATGGAGGTTAATCGGACGCACGCCAATTCGCATTTTCGATCCCGGCGCGGCGCAGCCGACCCGGCCCAACCCAGGGGATCTTGTCGAGTTTTCAGCGATTGATCGTGCCACATTTGATGCGACGCTGCATCGTTAGGTAAGCGAAATGTCGATACGTGTTGAAGACCCAGGCCTGCTGACAACCGTCCAGGACCTTGGGCGCTATGGTTATTCTCATCTCGGCATATCTCCAGGCGGCGCAGCGGACAGGCTGGCGATGCGCATTGCAAACTTGCTGATCGGCAACGAAGAGAATGCTGCGACGCTGGAGATGACGCTCGCGGGAGTAACTCTTGAGTTCGACGAGGAGAGCATCGTCGCACTCACCGGTGGTAAATGCGACTGCCGAGTCAACGGCCACACCTCGCCGATGTGGCAGGCGATGCGAGTGCCCGCGAGGGGGATTTTGGCCTGCGGGGGAGTGAAAACGGGCGCGCGGTTATATTTGGCGATTCAAGGAGGCTTGGATGTCCCTGCGATCATGGGCAGCGCCTCTACGAATATGGCAGGGCATTTTGGTGGATTCGAAGGTCGCGGGCTGCGCAAGGGCGATTTGCTTGGGGTGCGGAAAGCGCCCAATTCGCGCCTGTCGGCCCTTAAGCCAGGAGCGGTCGACAGGTTATATTCTCGCGAGCCGATTCGGGTTACGCGTGGTGCGCAGCACGAGCGGTTCGGCATCGATGCCTTTGACAAACTTTTCTCTTGCCCTTACACCGTAAGCGAGCAAACGAACCGCTCCGGCTTACGTTTGAAGGGCGAATCGATTTCGTCGCGAGTTCGTTCGCAACTGCTCACCGAAGGAGTTTCGCTCGGGGCAATTCAGGTGCCTCAAGATGAGCAGCCCATTATTCTCTTTGTCGATCAGCAGACCACCGGCGGCTACCCGAAGATAGCGAATGTCATCTCGGCAGATCTCCACCGCGTTGGACAACTGCGGCCGCGCGACGAGTTGAGATTCGTGGAAGTAACGATTCCAGTGGCAATCCGCTTGTTACAAGAGCAAGAAGAGTGGCTGAAGCAGATTTTTCAGTAGAAGAGATTCGATTTGCGCTCAGACCGACTCATGAAAACTTCAATCGATATTAATGCGGACTTGGGTGAATCCACCGAATCGCTCGCGAACGGGGCGGACTTCGAGCTGATGCGTCACATTACGTCAGCGAGTATCGCGTGTGGAGGCCACGCGGGTGATCCGCGGACGATGAAGCGGACGCTTGAGTTGACCAGGGAACTGGGAGTTGCCGCGGGCGCGCACCCAAGTTACCCGGATTTCACAAACTTTGGCCGCGTAGAACTCGCGATCGCCGTCGACGAACTGGAGGCTTCCTTGCGCGACCAAATCGCCGCGCTGGCGCATGAAGCCGATAAGTTGGGCGTACGGCTGAATCACGTAAAGCCGCACGGTGCACTGTATCATGCGGCCAATCGTCATCACGAAGTCGCGCTGGCAATAGGCCGCGCGGTGATAGCCATGGATTCCAAGTTGATTGTAGTTGGACAGGCTGGATCACCGTGCCTCGATTTGTGGCGCAGCCTGGGATTGTGGTGCGCTGAAGAGGCGTTTGCGGATCGTATGTATGAGCGGGACGGTGCGCTGAGGCAACGGAAGTTACCCGGCGCCCTTCTCGAAGATCCGGAGCGGGCGGCATGCCAAGCTCTCGACATTGCGATGCGCCATAGAGTAAATCTGGACGACGGCTCGGAGCTTCCCTTGATAGCCCAGACGCTCTGCATTCACTCCGATACTCCTGGGGCCGCGTCCATAGCTCGGACGGTGAGCGACCGACTTAAAGCGGCCGGAGTTCAGATTCGTCCAATGTCGCCGGCCGGCGCCTAGGTCTATTCATTTTGCCAGAGTTTTCCGTAACCGAGTCGGTTCGTGCCACGTGAACGCAGCCACCCGCCACAACCCTAGGAATGCCTGATTTCTCGCGGTGACACCTACGGCTTTGGATTCCCCTAGCACCGCCTCTATTTCTTGCTGTGAAATGCGTGAAACCAAGAAAAGAGAGCCTTATTCTAGCTTTCTAACGCAAGCGGAAATTGACGGTGATGGACGTCTTAGTTGGTATCGGTTTCTCGTTCAGATAACCAGGCTGGTACTTCCAGGTGCGCAGCGAATCAATCGCCGCTTGTTGTAGCAACGGCGGCCCCGAAATCACCATCATATTCGTCAGCTTCCCGTTTGTATCAATCAGCGCCTCAATTGTCACTTGGCCTTCCACGTGAGCTTGCCGGGCCATATTCGGGTAAATCGGCGGAGAGCTGACAAGGAGTTCCGGCGCCTTCGCCTCACCTCCACGAGGCTTTGGTGTCCCAAGTATTCCTTGGAGGGGGCTTACGCCAGTATTCGAATCGATTCCGATAGGATCGGGCGGCAGCTCTCGACCCACTGATGCCAGGCGACTTGCTGAGGAGTACGGGGCCAGAAACTTTCCCTTCGGAATCCTCTTCTCGGAAGTGCCTCTTCTCTCCGACGAACGAGACAGGCGGATGTTGTCAGCCCATGCGCGGGTTTGACTCCCGGGAAAATTCTCCGACTTCGCGATCGGAAGCTGCGGCACCACAAGGCTTGTCTCGTTCTTGGGCTGCGGGCTTTGAACAACATTCGCTATTGGCGAACCGAGCGAAACCTCGGGCATGGCCGCTGTCTGACTGGCTCCGGAAGGCTGCCTCACGCCATCACGCAGAAAAAAAAGTCCAAACGCACCTAGCAGCACGAGAGCAGGCACGAGCGACACCAGAACCCAACTTCGCCTCGGCACAGGAGTCCCATACGTCGTGGTTCGTAGAGCTGGCTTGGGCCACCACGAAACTAGCCAACTTCCAATTCGAAAGCGCGCGGGACTCTCATTGAATGCCCGCGGGCTTGGGACCCGGGGACTCGAAGTTCGATTACTTGCATCCCGGGGACCTCCACCCAGCGCCACACCGGCATGTGTGTCAGTACTGCTTAGGGCAATCGCATCAGAGCGCGCCTCAAGGTCGGTTCCGGCCGCAGCCACGTGTTGCGCGGGCTCTCCAACGAAAGGAATTTGGACGATCGCGTCGGCGGCCGGTTCTTCCTCGATGCGGCCTGCAAGAGCGACTGCCGAAGCGGTCACGTTGCTTGGAGGGACAGCGACCACTTCCTTCGCAAATCCATTGCTCCAAAAATCCGCGGTCGCCGACCGCGCTTCCGACACCACTTTCGCCGCCAGCCTCAGCGTCCCTTGCGACGCGTACGCCCCCCAAAAGTTCGTCGCGGAGTGCATAAACTCGAGTTCGGCGTAGCCTTTTATGTTGGGATAGGTTCACACATTGACGATGCGGCAAAGCATGATCTGGCCCGATTTTCGATTCGCAATCACAACCAGCTGGCCCGGGGCCACGCCGGCCGACAATCGGATCACAGCGCCCTGCGGAAACACGATCACGGTGCTCGTGTCTTCCGCGAAGACCTCCACCCGTTCCGACTCGTCCGAATTCGTTTCCACGCGGCGCGATCCCCACACCCCAATTGGCACCTCAAGCACGCCGATAGGAACCGAGATAGACTCCTGTTCCACTTCCGGCCCCGATGCTCCTGCTGGTTGTGCAGCTGATTGTGCAGCTAGTCGTCCCGATGCCAGACCAGGTGCCTGATCGGGCGGTTGACCAGTTAATTGCGTTGCAGGATTTTGCGCGGATTCACCCAGCACGCTAAACGGCAATTTCGTTGTTGCTGACCTTTCCATCGTTGCGGCGGCCTTTTCCACGATTGGCCGCCCTTCCCCCCAAGAAGTGCAACTGACAGAATCTTGTTCCGGAGCAAGTGAATCGACCTATAGTACTTGCACGAATCCTGTTGCCGTTTTGGAAACATCCTAAACACCCAATCACAACGGTCGCCTGAGTGAGCGAAATTCGCGACAGGCCTCGACCAAGACGCGAAGTTTTTCGCGGGTAATGTTCAAGGGGACGTGACCGAAACCACACTCACTGGTAAGCAGGAGGCGATCGGGAGAGAAATGCGCGAGTGCGGGTCTGAGTCGTTCGCGAATAACTTCTACGCTTTCGATTGTGTCGCTGCGCTGGTCGATTACCCCGAGAGCTAGCTCGCCTTCGAATTCCCAGTTGCTCCAGAGTTCCATCAGGTCGTAGCCGAGAGTGCAATGTTCAAGAGAGACTTCGTCGATTTTGACTTCTCGGAAAGCTGGGACGAGGTCGGTGTATTTTGTGAAATACACGCGCTTGCGCCGCGGGTTGCCGCCACAAACATGTAATGCGAATTTTACACGCGGCAGGCAATCGATCAGCTCATTCAGAATTTCTGCCGACCAAAGACTGTCTTCGGGTGACTCGGTCCACATCGGCTCGTCGAATTGAATGTAGTCGCAGCCGGCCGCGATCACTTCTCGAACCTCTTCCGCCAAAACCTTTGTATACGCGCGGCAGAGCGCTTGCTCATCAGGATAAAGATCCGGGCGCTGATTGACGCTGAAGCGAGTGAGAACGTGGGGGCCAGTGACGGTTTGCTTCACACGGCAGCGGGCGGGAGCAGCATCTCGAGCAAGTTTCCAATTGCGCGCGAGTTCGAAGCGAGAATTCTTGATTTCGCCGACTACACGCGCGCACTCTATGCCGAATCCCGCTGTGCCGAAGGATTGCTTGATCATTCCCTCGAACGTGATTCCGTCTAGTCGCCTCTGATAGAAGTAGTACATGTTTTCACGATAGCCTTCGCCGTCGGTGATGACGTCAAGACCTAGGTCGGCTTGATCGCGAGCCGCCCATTTTATCAGCTCGTCTATTTCCGGGCGGGTGAGCGACGGTTTTTTCATCGTATCTTCGACGCTGCTGTTTCGTGGGTAGCTGCCCACAACCGTGCTGACAAATGGCGGCATGTTCGTTTTTTTTTGCCGAGTCCTTTTCAGATCCAAACTAAACAGCCGGAAGCCCTACGGACGCCCGTGCTTCGTTGATGTGCGCCTGAACGCCTTGTTCCAGCGGGTTCGGCGCGAAATCGATTTCACGCATCAAACGATTGCCGTCCTGGTTGTCGATCAGGGGCGTGCCGCCGGGGGAGAAATCGATTTGCGCGCCGGGAAGCCATTTTTTTACGATGGCCGCGAGTTCGCCAGCGGTGACTGAGTGTCCGCCATTGTGGTAGGCGAAGTGAGCAAGAGTGGCCTTGAGCGCGAGGCGCACGAGCTGTTCAGCACAATCATCTTTGTAGATCCATGTGTCGCGTGTTTCGGGTCCGAAGGGCAAGGTGACGGGTTCGCCGATGGCCGGCTTCGAAGCGAAATGTTCAGCCCACATCACCGCGCTGCGCTTGCGGCCGTGGCCGAAGACGACCGGAGGCCTGGTGCAAACGATGCTTGCTCCGTGGCGCTCGACGTAGCGGCGACCCATGTGTTCATTTAAAAGTTTCATTACCGCATATGTAAACGAGTGGGAAGCGGGATCGCAGAAGTCCTCTTCGGTTACAGGACGATTGCCGTAGGGTTTCTGCGAAGGTCCATGGACGGTTTCGCTACTGGTGAAGACGAGTCGAGCTAGCTTGCGGTGGACGGCTGCCTCGAACATGTGGGTCATCCCGAGAATGTTGACGCGAGTGGAGAGAGCGGTGTTCTCATCGACGAGCGGGCCCATCACGTAGGCTAAATGAATCGCGTGGGTGATATCGGGATGCTTGTGAAATACATTCATCACGTCGCGGAACTCGCCGACGTCCATCGTAATGGAATTGAAATCGGCGCCCGTCCTGCCAGCCAAGTCGTTAAAGGTTGTAAGAGCCTGTGGATCCGCGGACTGATCGGCTGCGATGACGGGAATTCTTCGGGTGAGCAAATTGCGCACCACGGACTGACCGATGAAGCCCATGCCGCCTGTTACGAGAAATTTCATGCGAGCCACATTGGAAATGTCGATTTCATCCGAGCATTCGTTCAACCGGTTCGACGACGGGCTCCGGTTTGTAACCGCTGAACGAGAAATAGATCACGATCGCGTAACAGACCAGCGGAACCAAAAAGGCGGCTTGAATCGAGCTGTGATCGGAAATATAGCCCATAACAGCGGGAATAATGGCACCGCCGATGATGGACATTACCAGCAACGACGAGCCAAGTTTGGTGTAGGCGCCGAGATTCTTGATGCTCAGTGCGAAGATCGTGGGAAACATTATGGAATCGAAGAAGCCGAGCAGAACGACGGCCCAAACGGACACAGTTCCGGTCAGGAAAATCGCGATGATGGCGCAAACGGCCGCGGAGGTGGAGAAAATGCCAAGCAGCCTGTGAGGCGCGACGCGCTTCATGATTGCGGAACCGGCAAAACGTCCGATCATGAAGCCGAAGAGGTGCCACCAGAGGTAATTCGCCGCCGTCTTTTCGGGCGTGCTGGGAAGCACGCGTTGCGTGAAACGAATTACGAAGCTCGTGACTCCTACCTGAGCGCCGACGTAGAAAAACTCGGTGATGACGCCGCGGATCAGGTGCTTGTAGTGCCAGATGCTCGCGTGGGTTGGCGGCGCGGCTTCTGGCTCCGCGAGCGCTTCACCGGTAGCCTCGCGAACTTCGGGCAGGTGAGCAAAATAGATCAGAACGGCGACCAACAAAAATATTCCCGCGATCGCCAAATAGGTGCCGGTGACGCGTTTGGCTTCAGATGCCGAATAAATTTGCCACTGCTCGGGCGTCATCGCGGCGAGTGCAGCAGCGGAATATTCGATTCCAGAGAGAATGAAGATTTTTCCTATATAAGGAGTCACCCATGCACCCACGGCGTTGAAGGACTGCGCGAAGTTCAAGCGACGCTCGGACGATTCCGGAGGGCCGAGAATCGTGACGTAAGGATTCGCGGCTACTTCAAGAACGCCCTGCCCGCAGGCCATCACAAAAAGTGCGAACAGAAAAAAACTGTAGGTGCGAATGGAAGCGGCGGGAATAAAGAGGAGCGCCCCAAGGGCACAGGTTCCAAGGCCCACTAGAATGCCTTTTCGATACCCAATTCGTTCCATCAGCCAACCCGCGGGCAGCGCCGAGAGGAAATAGCCTCCGAAGAACGCGGTTTGAATCAGGGACGATTGGAAATCGGTGAGGTTAAATGTTTTCTTCAGGTGAGGGATCAAAATGTCGTTGAGGTTGACGCCGAGGGCCCAAAGAAAAAATAGGCTCGTCACAAGAATGAAAGGAATCAGATATCTTCGCTCAGTGATTGGCGCAGAAGGATTGCCCATGCGTCTCCGTTAAGTCAGCTCCAGTTAAGTCAAAGCCCGGTCGAGGTGCACGTATCCGCCGTCCACATACAGGTGCTGCCCGGTGATGTGCGCAGCCTGCGCGGAAATCAGAAATACCACCATTGCCGCGATTTCGTCGGGTTTCGTCATTCTTTTTTCGAGTGGAATTTTGGCGGCGATCGTCTTGAGCTTTGCTTCGGGGTCAGGGAATTTGCTGAGCCACTGCTCATAGAGAGGCGTCATGACCTCTGCGGGAACCACCGCATTCGCCCGGATGCCATAGGGCAAGAGCTCGACGGCCCACTCGCGCGTCATTGCCAGGATCGCACCTTTCGAGGCGACGTAACCCGACGTGTTTCCTTGTCCGGTGACAGCCGTCTTGGAGCTGATGCTGACGATTGAGCCGCGCGTGCGTTTCAACTGAGGCAGGGCAAAGTGCGTCATGTTGTAGTAATGGAGTAGGTTGAGGCGGAGGGATGCCACGAATGCTTCGGGGCTGCCATGTTCGAGGCCCACTCCATCGTTTACGCCTGCATTGTTGACTAAGGCATCGATTCGCCCGAAGGTTCTGATAGTCTCTTCGACTGCCTTCGCGCAATTCTCTGCCGGTTGAAGATCGGCAATCACGTAGTGCCCGCGTTCGGGGACGAGCTTCAGCTCTGCGAACAATTTCTCGCATGCTGATTGATCCCTATCAACGATGACTGGGATAGCGCTTTCCCGAACCGACGCGCGCGTAATCGCTGCTCCGATGCCCTTCGCGCCACCCGTGATGAGCACGACGTGTTCGTTCAGCCGCAGATCCACGCGCTACTCCCGAACCAAGCAGGCGAAATTGAATTTATTGGCCACGAAGATTGAAAAAACCGCCGTCGAGAGGGTAGTCCACACCAGTCAAGAAAGACGCTTCATCCGAGCAGAGATACAACGCGAGAGACGCCACTTCGTGAGGCTCAGCCATCCGGCCTATCGGCTGCGAATGGCAGAGTTCACCGAACATCTCTGCTTCGCGCCCGGGATAATGCTGGCGCAGGTAACCGTCCACAAACGGGGTATGCACGCGGGCAGGAGAAATGCAATTGCAGCGGATGTTAAATGCGAGGTAATCCTTGGCCACCGAGTAGGTCATGGCGATCACCGCGCCTTTGCTGGTGGAATACGCAAAGCGGTCGGCCAGACCGGAAGAGCCCGCGATCGACGCCATGTTGAGGATCACCCCGCCACCGTTTGCTTTCATGTGTTCCACGGCGGCCAGCATACAGTTATAGAAGCCTTTCACATTTACTTCGTATACGCGGTCGAAATCTCGCTCGCTGGTCGCTTCGAGCTTGCCGATATGGGAGATGCCGGCGTTGTTCACCAGCGTGTGGATGCGGCCGCGCTTGGCCAGCGCTTGAAACGCGCTTCGTACATCTTGCTGATTTGTGACATCGCATTCGTGTGCCGACGCCTGGCCGCCCGCTTTCAGAATTTCCCGGACGGTGTCCTCCGCCTCCTTCCCGCGAATGTCAACCACATATACACAGGCACCGCTGGCTGCGAAGCGGAGGGCGATGGCACGACCGATGCCGCTGGCGCCGCCCGTGACGATTGCCGTTTTCCCGTCGAGCCTGAAGCCATTTGAGTTTTGCGCAGTCTTCAGAGCGAGACTCCTCGTTTCCACGGAATGAAATCGTTTTGTGCCAGCAGCTCAGCCTTCGTTTGTATTTCGCCGCTCGCCACCTGGACCACGCGTTCGAGAATCAGTTCACCCATCTCTTCGATCGTAGTTTTACCGAGAATGATATCGCCGCTATCAACGTCGATGATGTCCGGCATACGTTGCGCGAGGGCCGAATTCGTAGAAATCTTTACGACGGGCGCGATGGGATTGCCTGTCGGCGTGCCGAGGCCGGTGGTGAAAAGCACGACGCTTGCTCCTGCCGCCACCTGCGCAGTGACGCACTCGACGTCATTGCCTGGAGTGCACTGAAGATTCAGCCCCGGCTCGGTTGAATACTCCGGATAGTCGAGCACGGCGGTTACGGGAGATGTTCCGCCCTTTTTCGCGGCACCGGCGGATTTCATTGCGTCCGTGACGAGGCCATCGCGGATATTTCCGGGCGAGGGGTTCATGTCAAAACCGGAGCGAACAGCTTGTGCCCTCGCGGCGTAGTCGCGCATCAATTGAATGAAACGCCCCGCCACTTCGTTGCTCGTGCTACGGTTCACCAATTCCTGCTCGACGCCGCACAGCTCGGGAAATTCCGAGAGGATCGTCCGTCCGCCCAGAGCCGCGAGAATATCCGATGTGTGGCCGATGGCAGGATTGGCGGAAATACCGGAAAAACCATCCGAGCCGCCACATTTGAGGCCGACGCACAAGCGCGAAAGGGGTGCCGGAGTGCGCCGCGAATTCTCATCCATTTCCGCGAGCCCGGTGAAGGTCTTGCGAATCGCTTCCGACATCATGCGAAGCTCCGATCCGCTTTGCTGTTGTTCGAACAGCAGAAGCGGCTTCGAGAACTTTGGATCGCGCTTCTTGATTTGCTCGAGAAGGATTGCGACTTGGGAATGCTGGCAGCCGAGGCTCAAAATGGTGGCTCCTGCGACATTGGGGTGGTGGATGTAACCGGCAATCAGCGAGCAAAGATTATCTGAATCTTCCCGCGTTCCGCCGCAGCCACCCTCGTGGGTTAGGAACTTAATTCCGTCGATATTCTTGAAAACGCGGGGAAGCGGTGAAGGCGGTCCACTGGCGACCGTAGCGCCGCCATCTATTTCATTTGCGCGCCCCTTTCGATATTGACGAACGAGGTCTGCAACTTGCTGGCGGTAAATCTGCGGTGCCGCAAACCCCAACTCTTCCTCGAGCGCCTGCTTCAGCACGCCGATATTCCGGTTTTCGCAAAATACAAGCGGAACAACGAGCCAATAATTCCGCGTACCTACCTGACCATCCTTGCGCTGATATCCCTGGAAGGTAATCTTGCGCCATTGTGAAATCTGGGGAGGCATCCAGCGATACTCCTCTGTTTTTTCATGGTACGGGGCGGCCTCATGATGGGTGTTGCGAGGCGTCAAGACTTCACCCTGAGCGATCGGGTTCGTCGCTTTTCCTACTAGGACGCCATACATGATGACATCACTGCCGGGATCAAGATTGTCAGTGGCGAACTTGTGTTTGGCAGGTACATCCGTAGCCAGCGTGTAACTGGAACCGGAGTAAGCGATCGTCTCGCCCTTCTGCAAATCCGAAAGGGCTACCAGCACATTGTCTTTGGGACTTAGTTTGACAGCGAGTTCATGTTTGACTCTATTGCTCGACGTAAGCATCGTTAAGCGCCCGCTAGCTAAGTGTCTAATTTTATAAAATACACAATCCGAGCGCCCAAGCGATATAGCAAGGGGGTCAAAGATTTTCAAGATAAAAAATTCACTTTTCACATTCCAAAATGTGAGGTATAAGGTTCCCTCAGTCAGCGCTACCGATGAGTTCTAGGGCAAAGCGGGGGAGCTCTGTTACGGCTAGCACGGGGGTGGCTATGATTCGCGCGCGGCACTCGAAATCAGCTCCCGTTGGGGTTGTTTCGAAGGTTCTTCGAGTATTTGAAGCACTTAACGCGTCACCGGAAGGGCTGCAACTCAAGGACGTCGCGCAGAGAACTGGAATCAACAAGAGCACTGCGTATCGATTCCTCGCCCATCTTGAGTTCGAAGGCTACTTGTTCCGCGACGACTCGGGAACGTATCTGGTCGGGCCAAAGCTGGTGCGCTTGGGCTCTGGCGTAAGCTATCAGACGTCACTTCGCAAAATCAGCCGTCCCGTGCTTCACGATCTCTGGAAGGTGACGGGCGAAACGGTGAATCTGGGAACCCTGGACGGGCAGGACGTCTTCTATCTGGATGTACTGCAGAGTCCGCATCCGTTCCGGATGGCTTCTCCGGTGGGGTCGTGGCGTCCTGTTTATTGCACGGCGATGGGAAAGGCGCTCGCTGCGTTCCTACCACCTGAGGAAAAAGAACACGTCCTTGGCTCTATCAAGTTTGAACGGCTCACTCCTCACACGATTACGCAGACATCCCGGCTCAAACGCGAACTCGAGAATATCCGCGAGCGCGGCTACGGGCTGGATGATGAAGAGGCAACGCTCGGTGCAAGATGTATCAGCGCTCCGGTGGTAGTCGAAAATGGCAGAGTTGCTGCGGCCATCAGTGTCGCTGGGCCGGTGGCGAGAATCGGGCGCGACAAAATCCCCTTTCTCGCGAAAGCGGTGATGACGAGCGCCCGGGCAATCTCCGCTCGCTTGGACGCCTCAGCGATCGTTGAAATGGAGTTTGCGGGCAAAGAGGTTCACTGAGCAGGAATTGTTGCGACCGAGAATTCAAGTCACCGCCTGTCGTGGGATTCCGCTAAAACGTTTCAGGGGAGCCAACCTTTCGGCCTATTTATTTCAACCGCTGAAATTCTTCACGCGAATCTGTCGAATATCCTTGACTGAATTGAGTGCACTGAATTAGGTAAGTGGCGCCGTTTCCTGTGTCCGTTTTTGCAGGAAAACCGCACTGGCTATGAAACTCATCCGTTTCGGTGAGCGCGGCAATGAAAAGCCCGGCTTGCTTTTGGACGATGGCACGCGCGTTGACGTCTCTGCTACGCGGATGGATTACGACGAGGAATTTTTCGGTGGAGACGGTGTCAAACGACTGCGCCACTGGGTAGAAAAGAATGCCGGCGATCTGCCCCGGGTGGAATCGACTGTTCGTTTGGGACCCGCGATTTGCCGCCCGAGCAAGATCGTCTGCATCGGGCTGAATTACAAAGACCACGCCGCAGAAACGAAGCAGCCCATCCCGACGGAGCCGGTTATTTTCTTCAAGGCCACCAGTGCGCTCGCGGGCCCGAACGATCCCGTGATGATACCTAAAGGTGGCACGAAGCTGGATTGGGAAGTGGAACTGGCTTTTGTAATCGGAAAAGAAGCTCGCGATGTCGAGAAGCAATATGCTCTCGATCATGTCGCTGGTTACGTCCTGCACAATGACTATTCCGAGCGAGCATTTCAAATAGAGCGCGGCGGGCAGTGGGTGAAAGGAAAGAGCGCGGACACTTTTGCTCCGCTAGGGCCATTTCTTGCGACGCGCGATGAGATTCCTAGACCAGAGCATCTGGATGTATGGCTGAAGGTGAACGGCGCGATGCGGCAGAAAAGCAATACGGAACAGATGATCTTCGGCGTGGCCGAACTCTTGAGCTACGTGAGCCAATTCATGACGCTACTTCCCGGCGATGTGATCAGCACGGGAACGCCGCCGGGAGTCGCATTGGGAATGGATTCGCCGGTTTATCTGAAAGCTGGAGACACAGTGAAGCTGGGAATCGAATGCCTCGGCGAGTCGCAGCAAGAGGTTGTAGCATACATGGGATGAATACAGCGTCTCACTACTTCTATTCCTCCGGGAATTTCCTGCCACTACAGGGTTTGCTGAGAAGTGTCGAGAAATCCGACTCAAGTTTCGAAAAGTTCGCATGAAGCAGATACCGGTTTCGTTTTTACTGGGTGCGATTTTGGCCGCGAATCTCGCAAGCCTCGGCGCAGGGCAAGAATCTCAGCGCACACATGAACCTTCGCCTGCCGCGGTGAAACCCGGCGTCGTGCATTTCGAAGACATCGCCCGGCAGGCCGGAATCACGATGCAGAATTTCTATGGAAGCGACACTCATAAGGAATTCATCATCGAGACGACGGGGAATGGAAGCATCATCTTCGATTACGACAATGATGGCTGGCCGGATATTTTTCTACCTAACGGTGCGACCGTGGAGGGATTTCCGAAAGGAAAAGAGCCGACCGGCCACCTCTATCACAATAATCACGACGGAACATTCACCGATGTCACCGCAAAAGCCGGCCTCGCCCATCCAGGATGGGGCCAGGGCGGTTGCATCGGGGATTTTGACAACGACGGCGATCTAGATTTATTCGCTACCAACTGGGGCCAAAACGCGCTCTACCATAACAACGGTGACGGCACGTTCACCGACGTAACCGAGAAAGCCGGGCTGAAGACTGCGCACGACGAATGGAACACGGGCTGCAGCTTCATCGACTACGACCGCGATGGAAAGGCAGATCTGTTTGTCGCGCGATACGTGGATTTTACGTACGATTCCGTGCCGCGGCCCGGCCAGGGACAGTGGTGCCAATGGAAGGGCTTGAATGTAATGTGCGGTCCACGTGGCCTGAAAGTTCCCGTCAACGCGCTGTACCACAACAATGGCGACGGCACGTTCACCGATGTATCGAAGAAGTCCGGAATCACGAACACGTCCGGTTGTTACGGATTCACATCGGTGACGGCAGACTTCGACCACGATGGCTGGCCGGACATCTACGTAGCATGCGACTCGACTCCGAGCCTTCTCTACCACAATAATCGTGACGGAACTTTCACAGAGATCGCCAAGACCGCGGGCGTGGCTTACAACGAGGATGGCACGCTGCAGGGCAGCATGGGAGTATCGGCTGACGATTTCACCCATTCCGGCCTGCAGGATATCGTCAAGACAAATTTTAGCGACGACACCTCGACCCTCTATCTAAATCGTGGCAATAATCTTTTCGACGACGTAACACAAACCGCAGGCCTCGCCAAAATCACGAGGCTGCTCGGCTGGGGCGTGCAGTTCTTCGACTTTGACAACAGCGGCTGGCCCGGAATTTTGATCGCCAACGGGCACGTCTATCCGGAAGTGGATGGCAAAGGACTCGGCACTAGCTATCGCGAGCCGAAGGTGGCTTATTACAATCTCCGCAACGGAAGGTTCGCAGACATCACCGCGCAGGCTGGTACGGCGCTAAATGAGTTACACGCCGCACACGGCATGGCGCTCGGCGATCTCTTCAACAATGGGCGTGAAGCGGCGGTGGTGAACAACATGAACGAGCCGCCGTCGGTCTATTACAACACCGCGCCGGTCGGCAATTTCATCAGCTTGCAACTCGTCGGAGTGAAATCAAACCGAGCCGGGCTGGGGGCGGCAGTCACACTCGAGCAGGGCGCGGACAAGCGCGAGAAAGAAGTTCGCAGCGGCGACGGCTACATTTCGCAGAGCGACTTGAGACTGCATTTCGGTTTGGGCCAGGCGACCAAGGCGGACAAGATTGTAGTTCGCTGGCCCAGCGGGCTGGTAGAAACTCTGATCGACTTGCCGGTGAATCATTACTACGTGGTGAGAGAAGGCAGCGGAGTCGATGCAAAGCAAACGCGCCTGGTGAGTGGAATCACGATCAAAACCGCCAGCAGTGGATCGAAATGACCTTTCAGGACGCATTGCCAATCGAAATCATAGCAATTGCGAGAATAAGGATCCCGACGCCAGTCCAACAATAAACCAGCGCACGTTTGCTTGCTTGTTTCCATTCCCCGGTGACCGCGCCCCAGAAGATTCCCGCGATTATGTCGAGCGTCATGAAGACCGGCCAACCGACGATCCCTCCGAGCTTGCCCAGCGAAGCTGCGCCCATGCCGTAAGCCACGACGCCTCCGTACCAGAGAAGTCCTGTTAACCCGCCGAGAAACCAATAGGTAGGAGGATTTCCCTCGCGATACACGCCCCAGGTCTTATTCTTGTTGAGCAAGTAAACGCAATACACAAGATTCGATAGAAATCCGCCGGCGACGGTTAGTGACCAGATCGGATTCGCGGCCATCGAGCCTCTCGCGCCAGCCGCTAGTGCGTGAATGCGAATCTCGTCACCAAATACGAAACTAAAATTCAGCATCGACGAGAAAATCCCCGAGAAAATGCAGATCACGAGTCCAAGCCCAAACCCCGAGCGCGGCGTGCCCCCCGCTCCAGCGTCACGTTCGCGCGTCTTTCCGGCGAGCGCAAGGAAAACAAGCCCCACGAACATGATCGCAGTACCCATTACCAAATATTCACCACGTTTCGAATGCAGTTCCTCTGGATGTAGCACAGCAAGAGGGAAGAGGGATCCAAACGAGGCGGTAATTCCGAGAATGATGGCAAACCCAAGGGCCATACCGACACGAGTGATCCCAAGCCCGAAGAGCGTCGAGCCAACTCCCCACGCGACGCCGAACAGCGCGACTTTCCATAGCGTCGCTGCCGATGCCGCAAAGTAGATAAAGCGGACTTGGGGAACTGTGGCGAGGGTGATGATCCACGGAAAAATAATCAGTCCCGTCACCGCAAAGACAAGCCAGCTGTTTTCCCAACGCCATGCCGGCATTCGCTTCATCGGGGCGGCAAAGCTGCCGTTTAAGAGGCCAGCAAGCACTACAAGGGCGAATCCAACCATGACCTGTTCAGTCATCAGTTCACCTGTCGCGAGATTGCCTGTTGGGTCGACGTGATGAATGCAGAAGCGCGCACAAAATGAGGCATGCGTCTGCGGACGTCAAGCAAATCCAGTACGCGCGGCGCCGTTTCATGAGCTGAAATTCTGATTTAATTGACGGCTCCCGTCCCTTTCGCTAGATTTGCGGCGCGTTCGTTGAAACCTTGACGAAATTGTTCTGCCCGCATGGGGGAACTCGAGTGCGCATAACTTCGATTGAAATCCGCATTTGCCAGAATACCCGGCCGGCCATGTCGGACTCGGAAATGCGGTCGGGCGGCAAGTCCACATTCGATTTTCTCGTGATCACGATGAAGACCGACGAAGGAATCGATGGGCATTCGTTCGGATTCGCTGGTCGCGGCGCGGAAATGGCGGGAACAGTCGCGGCATCCGCCTTGAAGCCGTTCTTTCTCGGCAAGGACCCGTTGTCGCGCGAAAAACACTGGCAGGATTTCCGGACTTACGATCGCTGGTGGAATCACGTGCCAATTTATTCCTATGGGCCCTTCGATATCTGCCTCTACGATATCGCCGCAAAAAAAGCGGGCATGCCACTCTACAGGATGCTCGGAGCGTATCGCGACAAAGTTCCGATTTATGCCAGTTCCTTTGTGCTCTCCTCGCCTGAAGATTATGCGAAGCAGGCGGTCGAAGTGAAATCGCGTGGATGGCATGCATACAAGCTCCACCCGCCGGGCAAGCTCGCGTTTGACTTGGCCGCGTACCGCGCATGTCGCGAGGCGGTTGGCCCGGAGTTCAAGCTTATGGCCGATCCCGTGGCAGCATATTCACACGAGGAAGCTTTGCGCGTGGGGCGTGAACTCGAGAAATTGAATTATTACTGGTTCGAGGAGCCTCTTTTCGATGTGGACTTCACAGGACTCCGTAAGTTGAGCGACAAGCTCGACATTCCCGTCTGCGGAACGGAAGTTCTGGCGGGCTCGCACTATTCGACAGCCGAATGCATAGCAAGTCGGGTGGTAGATATTGTACGCACTGACGTTTCCTGGAAAGGTGGGGTGACGCCTGTGATGAAAACAGCTCATCTCGCCGAATCGTTCGGGGTGCGCTGTGAATTGCACACCACGATTTATCATCCGCTCGAAATGGTCAACCTGCACTGCTGCGCCGCGATCGCGAATTGCGAATTCTTCGAGGTACTCTATCCGCTCTCATATATGGATTTCGGCATGAAGACGCCGATTCGAGTCGATGCTGAAGGCTATGCCTATCCCCCCGAATCGTCCGGAATCGGCGTAGATTGGGACTGGGATTTTATCGAGACCTGTACGACGAAAAAGGTCTAGGCGGAGATTTCGACAAGTAGTTCCGCAGGCATAGCAAACCCAACTTTCCAGCCAGCGTTCTCGGGCTCAGGATGCGAGCGATGCGCAGCGGATTTTTGCCGACCATTTTTTTAGGGACCATGTTGAGTGCGGCAATCCCGGTCGCGGCCCAGGACATCGACAGCCTCGTCACGACGACCAATCGCAGCCCCTCTTCCGTCGCGGACCAGATAAGTGATCCTGCTGAGCGGAACGCGTTCCTCGACCTTTACAAACCTCAGGATACAGGCGCCATGTTGCAGGCTGCCAAAAGCTTCCTCCAGAAGTTTCCTCAATCCGCGTTCCTGGCGCAGGCATACGAGGTTGCTGCCGATAGCTGCTTTGACCAGGGCGACTATGCCGGGGGTTTGGCATTTGCCCGACAGTCACTCGCGTACCTGCCAGAAAATCCGCAGCTACTAGTCGCCGTTGCGGATGTTCAGGCGCGCCAGCAGCAGAACGATGACGCAATTACGAATGCTCGCGCTTCTTTGTATTTTTTCGACCGCTTTGGCCGCCCTGGTGCAATTGCAGAGAGCCAATGGCCGGATCTCAAGCGGCGCATGCGCGCCACTGCGAATTTCGCGCTGGGCCGCGCCCTGTTGCAAGAAGCAGTCGGCGGGCCGGCGGGTGAAAAGCGACAAGGGTTGCTAAGAGATGCGGCAGCGGCACTCGAGCAGGCACGTACCTTGAATGGCGCGGATTCCCAGATTGTCTATGTCCTCGGTCTTGTGCGGCTTGCAGCCGGCGATTTCCAATTGGCAGCGGAGAATTTTGGCGCGGTCTACCTGCGGAAAGACGGACTCGCCCCGAAAGCGCTCGAGCAGCTGCAGACGATTTACAAAACGCTCGACCCCAAATCTCGCGGCGACTTCGATTCGTATGTGGCGAAGGCCGCGGAGGCTGAATCGAAACATTCAGACCAGCCGATAAGGCAGGAGCCGGTCGTAGAAGGGAAGAAATTGCCGGGGTATGCAGGCTCGGATTCCTGCCGCGGTTGTCACGGCGGTATTTATCGCAACTGGTCTCAATCCGGCATGTCGAAAATGTTCCGCGTCTACGCGCCACAGAACGTGATTGGCGATTTCACTGACAACAATCAGTTCTTTGCTGGCGAGGAACCCAGATATGAGGACGGAAAGCTGCATATCGTTCGCGACGAGAAAAGCTCCCCATTCGCGCGCATGGAACTCCGCGACGGCAAACACTACTTCAACATCTTCGAATCCGACGGCCAGTGGCACAGTTACTCTGTCGATTACACGATCGGCTCAAAGTGGCAGCAAGCGTACGCGACGACACTAGCGAATGGCCAGATTCACGTGTTCCCGATTCAGTACAGCGCGCTCGAAAAAAAGTGGCTGAATTACTGGAAGGTGATCGATTCGCCTGGAAGCCCGCGTGCGGATTTGCATTTGTGGGAAAAACTCGAGGCGACGACGAGCTACAAGGCCGTTTGCGCCGTCTGTCACACTAGCCAACTGCGCAATGCCAAGGGCGGCGGTTTCGAGCCCGACAACCTCGAATACCGCGAGACGGGTATCAACTGCGAAATGTGCCATGGTCCGTCCGCCCAGCATGTAGCCTCCATGAATACGGGCGAGGAGTATAAGAAAGGGCCGCTCGATCCCCCGATCGAATTCAAAAAACTCGACAATCGCGATTTCGTGGCAGTCTGCGCGCAGTGCCACATGCAATCTGCGATTCGCACGCCCGGTCCGCACGGCGAGCTGAACTACTCCACCACCGGGACATTCTTCCTGCGCAACCCGATGGTCCCCTTCGGCGAATTTTCGCGTAAAGGGTTCTACAAGGATGGCCGATTCCGCCAGACCACATTCATCGTCGAAGCTCTCGAGCGCTCGAAGTGTTTTCAGAAAGCCGCGGTCAGCTGCGGGACATGCCACAATCCTCACGCGCACGATGAAGGTTCCAACCGCACAGCCCTCAAGTTTCGCGATGATCCGGATCAGATGTGCACCGGGTGTCACACGCAGTTTCAGGAAAAATCGAAAGCCGCTGCGCATTCGCGTCATCCGAGTGGTTCGGAGGCGAGCCAGTGTGTCTCCTGTCACATGCCGCGCATCATGGATGCGCTTCTATTCCGCGCTCGCACCCATCAAATCGACGATATTCCGAATCCCGAAATGACGCAGCGCTTCGGTCAGTCCGAAAGCCCCAACGCGTGCCTCCAATGCCATACTGAAAAAAGCGCATCGTGGGTGAAGCAACAAATCACGAGCTGGAAAGCCGCAGACTAGAGTGCGCAGCCGGCCATCGAAGCGCTACCCCATGATCCTAGGCGGTCTTTACACCGCCGCCCGCTTCGCCGTGGCCTTTGGAATCATGGTCCTTTTGTTTCGAGCGCTTCTTTTTTCCGGTAGCCGCGGCAGTCATTCGGAGCTGGAGGAAGTTCAACAGACGCCGCGGAAACCAAACAATATGGCTGTGGCGGACCAGTCTGCACCCAGCGTCTACGTAGGTTCGAAAGTTTGCGCCCAGTGCCACGCTCCGGTCGCAAGCAAGTATTCGCGCACGGATATGGGGCGTTCGATGTCCGAAATTACCGCAGCACTGCTCGAAAAAATTCCAAACTCTGCCTCCCTCGTCGACGACCGGCTGCAGAGGCACTTCGATCTTTACGTCGAGGATGGGAAGCTATTTCAGAGCGAATTTGAGAAGGGTCCGGATGGTAGCGAGGTTTTCCGGGAAACACATGAGTTGAACTGGATCATCGGATCGGGCGCGAATGGCTTTGGCGCGCTCCTAAAACGCGGCGATTTCCTGTTCGAGGCTCCCCTTTCCTTTTATTCGAAAACGCAAAGCTGGGCTCTCTCCCCCGGCTATGAGTTTGGCGACTACGGGTTCAACCGCCCTATTCTTCCTGGCTGTATTGCGTGTCACAGCGGGCAACCTAGAGCGGTACTCGAAGGAAACGGCCGGTTCCTCGAGCCGCCTTTCCATGAACTCGCGATTGGCTGCGAGAACTGCCACGGCCCTGGAGCAGCGCACGTCCGCGAAATGCAGCAAGGCGATGCGAACGAGGGCACGAATAGCCCAACGCATTCCATTGTAAATCCTGCCAAGCTTAAACCATGGCTCGCCGACAACATTTGCATGTCATGCCACCAGACCGGAGACGCGATTGTGCTCCGCCCTGCCAAGGACTATCGCGATTTCAGGCCCGGCATGCCGCTCGACGACACGCTCGCCATCTTTATGGTCCCCCCGCGTCGTGATTCGCCGCAGCCCGATCTTCTTGAGCACTATTTCTCGATGACTCTGAGCAAGTGCTATCGCAACAGCGGCGGTCGCCTTAGTTGCATTACCTGCCATGATCCTCACGTCGAACCTGCGAAGCAGGAAGCGCCGGCTCATTTCCGCGCAAAATGTCTCGACTGCCACAACGAGAAGAGCTGTGCGTTACCAGTCGCAGTGCGCCAGCGCAAAACGCCTCCCGACGATTGCGCGGGCTGCCACATGCCTAAGCGCCCGGTTCAGACGATCGCGCACGCGGTCCTTACGAACCACCGCATCGTGGCGCAAGCCGAAGAACCCTTCCCAGATGCCGCATTTCACATGGCCTCGCCGCAAACGCCCGATTTAGTGCACCTCAGTGCAATCCCAGAAAAGCGGGGCGAACCAATCTCGGCGCTAATGCTTTTGCAGGCTTACGAACAGCTGATGATACCGAATCCGGAGTATCGAGGACGGTACTTCGCTCTCGCAAAGCAGCTCGAGTCAACCAATCCTGCCAGCGTCGAGGTGCTCGAAGGCCTCGCTGCTCTGGCTCTCGAACAAAAAGACGACGGTAAGGCGATCGAATGCTTCCGTGGCGCCGTGAATAACGGTTCGACTTCCCCACAAACCTACGAGCAACTGGCAAGCTTGCTGGTCCGAACAAAAAGATTCTCCGAATCCGTAAATGTGCTGGAGGCAGGCATCAAACTGCTGCCCTACGATGCGGCGCTGTATCGACTCCTCGGAATCAGTTACCTATCGCTCGGCAAGAAGGAGGAGGCGCGAGGCCTCCTTCGTCAGGCGGTGAAAACTTTTCCGCAGGATCGAGCGCTGCACCAGCTTTTAAAGGACTCGGAAGAAAACGTTCAAGTAAATCCGTGAGAATGCTCTACCGCGTCCGGGAACTACATCAGTTAAAGAGCGTCAAGAACCGACGGAATGAAGCTTCCGCGGTTTTTCTAGGACGACATGCTCTTGAGGGAAGCCCATCGCCGAGGAAATCGCTTTTGCGGCTTGAATGACCGCTGCCGCTAACGCCCCAACCTGATCGCGTCCAACTCGTGTCACCGGCCCTGAAACACTGATAGCACCGATAGCCTCTCCGTCCGCACCCAAAATCGGGGCGCTCACGCAACGGGCCCCTACAGTGGTTTCCTCATCATCCACCGCAAATCCCTGCTGGCGGACCTTCTCGAGCTCTTGCCGGAATTGCACCATGTTCATGATTGTCTTTGGCGTCAGCGCCTGAAAATTCAAGCCTTCCAGAATTTGTTCCCGGTGTGTTTCGCGCAGAAATGCGGCAAGAGCCTTGCCGAGCGCGGTGGCATGCAGCGAGCGACGGCTTCCCACTCGCGAAGAGAGCCGAAACTCGTGGGGACTCTCCAGAACCTCGATATACAGAACGTGGCCTTGATCGAGCGTCGCCAGATTCACCGTCTCGCGAGTCGATTTCCAAAGTTCGGAAAGGATCGGCCGCGAAACAGCCTGCAGTGTCGCGCGATGATCGGCTCGAGCTCCCATCTGGGAGAGTTTTGGTCCGATTAGATATTTGCCGCCGTCTGCGCGAATCAAATACCCCTCGGCCTCTAGGTGTTTGAGGAAGCGGTGAGCGGTACTCTTGTTGAAACGCGTGATATCGCAAATGGACTTCAGCGCCAATCCTGACGGCGACGCCTCGATCACCTCCAGAATCCGAAATACCTTCGAGATTACGCCTACAGCCACTTCGCTTTTCCTCCCGCTTGTATCTTGGACTTCCGGGTGTGACCGCCCTGCCTAACTGGCATCAGGTTTCAATTACTGAAACGGCTAGCCTATCCTAGTTGCCTCCAAAATGGCCCAAAAAGTTCGTCTACGGCCTGATTAGTATCACTATTTGAAACGACGTTCAAATAAATAAAAGTTTTTTATTGACACAGTTCTGAAATATTGCTAATCAAGCCGTCACTAGCTAATGGATTTGTACTATCCGCAAACTCGCCGAACCTTTGAGGGCTCGTTGACCCTCCACCTCGGAGGAAACGCACCTCGTGGGTGTACCCACGCAGATCCAAACGGGAGAAGCGATCATGACATTGAATGAAGCATTGCAGAGTTTAGGGTTTCGCTCTCTGCGTTCAATCTTCTTGTTTGTCTTCGGATGTTGCTTGCTGATGCCGGGAACGGTTCACGCACAGGCGCAAGCCGCCATCAAGGGCACAGTGCGGGACACCTCTGGCGCCATAATCCCCGACGCCTCGGTCGTCCTGCACAATAGCGGGACGAATCTCGATCGCCCGGCGACCACCAATTCAGTCGGCGCGTATGTGCTCACCGACATTCAGCCCGGTAACTACGATCTCCGGGTCAGCAAAGACGGTTTCACAACAGCGGTCCAATCCGACATCACACTGTTAGTCAATCAGACTGCCACTTATGATTTCACCCTGAAGGCCGGCTCAGTCAAAGAGACCGTCACAGTTCAGGCGACAGCCGCTACTCTCGAGACTTCAACGTCCGAATTGGGTGTTGCCATCGTTCGTCGCGAAGTTAATGACCTACCCCTCAACGGGCGCAACTTTACTCAGCTTCTGGCCCTAACTCCTGGCGTTGTTACAATCAACGTCTCTCAAAATGGAAGCACGGGAGGAGTCTGGTCGAATCCCGTGGGCACTTTCACGTATCCGTCTGTAAACGGACAGACGAACCGAAGTAATCTCTTCATGCTGGACGGTGTTAACAATCAAGGGTCATTCGGCAGCACCTACGCCGTGGCACCCATTCTCGATGATATCCAGGAGTTCAAGGTCCAGTCCCATAACGATGACGCATCCTTCGGCGGATCGCTAGGCGGCCTGATCAACGTCGTCACCAAATCTGGCACCACGCAGTATCACGGATCTGCTTGGGAGTTTCACCGCGGTGCAAGCACGGACGCATTGCCAACCTTCCAACCCAAGGGCGCGCCCTATCAGTTTAGCCAAAACCAGTTCGGCGGTGCTGGTGGCGGCCCGATCGTTTTACCCTGGCACGATTCCGGTGCTCCCAAGACCTTCTTCTACGCCGCTTACGAAGGCTTCCGCTTCAATCAAGTTCCGCCCGCCGTCCTTTACAACACGCCGAATGTGCCCGCTGAATTAGCAGGCGATCTTTCCTCGTTCCCTAATCAAATCTATAATCCCTATAGCGTTGTTCCGGATCCCGCCAGTCCGTCCGGCTTTACCAATTCTCCTTTCCTATGCACGGCTAGTGCACCTTCGCCGCTGCTTCCAAACAACACGCAGGCATCAGGCACACCTTGCAACATGATTCCTTCCGCACTCATCAACCAAAATATGGTTACGTATGCGCAAAAGGTCTTTCCCAGCCCCAATTTAACTGGGAATCCCAACTTTAACGGAGTCGATTCAACCGCTACCGTCACGCGTCAAGATACCGGTACCTTGAGGGTTGACCATCAATTCACCCCCCAGGACAACTTCTGGGCTCGCTACGCCGGCTTCTGGCAGCCAGTTACGGGGTCGGGTGGGTTTGAGGGGCTTCCGCACACTCAAAAGACAAACGGTTTCAACGTCGGAGCAAGTTATAGCCACGCCTTCAGTAGTAGCAGCTTGCTTGACATTACCTTCGGACGCGTTCTTCTGACGATTAACCAGGGATCAAATCCCTCAAACGTGCCTGCATCTTTTGGCCCCACCATCTTCAATCCCAACTTCGCCGGTAACTTTAGGGGCGGAGTTGAGATGGTGCCGATCGTAGCGATTTTGGGCTTTATCGGAAACCCCAACGCGAGTGCGCATAACGCCGCTCAGGTTGACTACACCAAGGCGACCGATATTTGGCAATACGGCGGCAATTTCACGAAGACCTATCAACGGCACACTTTCAGCATGGGTCTGAACTTCGCCTCGAATAATGCACGCGCGGAATACTTGAACTCAGCCGTCGTCTTCTCCGCGGCAAACACGGCAGCTGCGAACTCAGCTACCGCGCTTACCGCCAACACCGGGAATGCTCTCGCTTCCTTCCTACTTGGAATTCCAAATTCCGGCACCCGTCGGAATGTTCTCGAAACTGAACACGGAGGATGGGTAGACGGCGCCTATTTCATGGATTCCTGGAAGGCGACGCCTAAATTGACGGTTAACTTGGGTCTCCGCTATGACATAACGCTGATGCCGATTTATGGTGATAACGGCCACGCTAATAATTTCGTCGGAGATTTGGACGCAAAGACCGGAGTCTACTACATTCAACGGAACGCCCCAGCTTGTAACCCTCCAGCAGTAGCTGCTCCGTGTATTCCGGGCGGCGTATTGCCGGGTGGCGTCAGCGTAACCCCGCTTAATGGCCACGCCATCTATCATAACGATGTCACCAACTTCCAACCCCGCATCGGTCTGGCCTATCAGATCCGCGACACTACTGTGATTCGCGCTGCCTACGGTCGCTTCTACGACAACTGGGCGGCCATCACCCAAACCGCTCAAAATTTCGAAGGGACATGGCCCAGTCTGGACCAACTCGGCGCCAGTAACTTGAATGCTATTAAGACACCCCCGAACGTGTTTGCAGAGGATCCTCTGAGCCAGGGCGCCTCCATCCCAGTCACAGGTCCCACTCCATTCAATCAGACGACTTGGTTTGCCGATCCCTACTTGAAGCGCCCTTACGCAGATCAGTGGAACATCGGCGTCCAGCAGCAAATCGGGACGCACACCGTTCTCACCGCTAACTACGTTGGGTCGCACGGTGGTCGTCTCGACCTAGGACCGTACGCCAACACAATCAACCCCGCCACTCACACCCAACCGCTTAACTATTTTGACCCTACTAGCGCCACGCCGAACGTTCCAATCCCTGTTACGCCAACACCCTTCGACTACAGCGGCGGCAGAAGCCACTACAACGCCTTGCAGGTCTCTCTCGACGGGAAATCCTACAGGGGCCTGACGTATCTAATCTCCTACACATGGTCTAAGAGCATCGATATCGGTTGCACGGGATGGTACGGCGTGGAAGGTTGCGGAATCCAGAATCCGTACAATGTTAACGCCGACAGAGGGCCGTCGGCGATCGACATCCCACAAATCTTCACCGCGTCATGGGTCTATCAGCTTCCCTTCGGAAGTGGTAAGACCTTCTCGTCAGGCAACAAGGTAATGAACTATATCATTGGTGGTTGGGCCTTTAATGGAATCCTGACACTTACATCCGGCCAGCCCTTCGATGTCGGTGTCGGAGGCGACCAGGCTCAAACTCTAAATTTCGGTTGCTGTAACGGATACTACGACCGGTTAAATCGTGTGCCGGGCGAGCCGGTCTACGCTCACAACAAGGGGCCGGGCGCTTGGTTGAATCCAGCCGCTTTTTCAATTCCGCCGCTGGCGTTCGGTTCATTCGGCGATCTCGGCCGCAATTCTCTTCGCTCGGATTGGTTCCGGAACCTCGATCTTTCCCTTTTCAAAGAATTCCCCATCAATGAAAGGTACCGATTCGAGTTTCGTTTCGAGGGTTTCAATGTGTTCAATACGCCGACTTGGAATCCTCCCGACCGGAATATTTCCGATCCAAACTTTAACGTGATCTCGAGCACACTCAGCCTTGCTCGGCAGTTGCAGTTCGGTGTGAAATTCTACTTCTAGCAATACAGTCAGCACCCCGCTCCGGCGTTTTCTCCCGCGCCGGCGCAAGAACCCGGGAGTGGCACTCGCACTTGCACGTCGCGGCGAAACCACCCATTTCGCCTGACGTACCCCGACCACCCCAACAGCGTTACTCCCGGGATTCTTGCGTCCCCTCCGGACAGGACGCCGTGACGCGCCGCCTTTTCTTAGCGAACTATTTGTGGCACAGAGATCACACCTGTGCTACCGTGACCGCTGAGTTATGAAGATGGATCGCCGCGCGAACCGTCGCAACGGGTACGAGGCGTTTCAGGGTTCGCGTTCTAATCGCAACACTCGAAATATTAGAACTCTGTCTAAAGCCAGCAGAATCAACACTTCGGCATTCGCTAACCGCAACAAAATTCGCCTTTGTCATCTTCGTCCCCTCGGTATCTTCCGAGGCCCGAGAATTCCGCTGGTAGCTTTCGCTACCGTCCTATCGCTAGGCGCGCCATGTTCGGCGCAGAGTAAGCCTCCCGTCAACTCACGAAGTGCTATGGCTCCTGCGCCTGCTTCATTGCCCAAGCAGTGCCTCACTCCCCAGAGTAACTCCGAACAAATCTCGATGCTCCTCGAAACGGTGAAAGATCATCCCACGGCCGGGGCCTACAATACTCTCGGCGCACTCTTCGCCGCTGTGGGACAATTCAATTGCGCGATACCCGCGTTCCAGATTTCGCTCCGCCTCGACGCCAAGAATTGGGAAGCGCATTACAATCTTGCCCTTGCGCTTCTTACATCGGGAGATCCGACACGAGCGGCAAGCGAACTGAGCGCTGCAATCAGAGAAAAGCCGGATTCAGCAACCTCACACTTCGCACTCGGTACGCTGCTCTCCGATCAGAAAAAACTGGCTCCCGCCGCTGTTGAATTTGACGCGGTACTGAAGATCGATCCAAATTTTCCCGGCGCTGCAATTAGCCTCGCGCAGATTCTCGTCGCACAAGGAAATCCGGCCAGCGCTGTTGCGCTACTGCAGAAGACCTTGGCGCAGCCTCCGACACCCGAACAGGTCGCTCCGGTTACCGTGGCTCTTGGCCTCGCCTATTCGCACGCAGGACAGCGGGCGAAGGCCTTGGAGACGTTGGAGCAACTCGTGGCAGATCATCCACATTCTGCGGAGGCTCATCTGGGGCTTGGCGTGCTCGAGGCCGAAGCCCAGCCGCCAAGCCTTGAAGCGGCAATCTCTGAATTTCGCGAAGCCTTGCGGCTCGATCCGAAGAAGGACGAAGCCCGCCTGGCGCTCGGTCGTGCCCTGATCTTACAGAAGAAATTTTCGGAGGCGATCGCACCTTTACGAGAATATGTTGAGCACCAACCGCTCGACTACCAGGGCTACTTCGCCGCAGGCCTCGCCTATAAAGGTCTTCAGCAGTGGGATCCGGCCATCGAGTTGTTGCAAAGAGCGGCACGATTCAATGCTTCGAACTACGAAACTCATTACGAACTGGCACTCGCTCTTGCCGAAGCCGGCCAGACTGAGCGCGCCATTCGCGAATTGAGCGCCGCCGAAAAAATCCGGCCATCTGCGCCGGAGGTTCACGAACAACTCGCTCAATTGCTTACGGAAAGTGGCCAAAAAGAACTCGCGCAGAAGGAGCATGCCAAATCTGTCGCACTCACGTCGCGGGGTGACGCTCAGGCCGCAGCCGGCAAGTCTAACGCGCAAGCCAACCAGCTTCTGGCCGCCGGAAATGCCCGCGCAGCCGCTGGCGCCTATCGCGAAGCTCTGCGAGCCGATCCGAACAATCCGCAATTGCACTACAACCTTTCTCTCGCACTCGATAGACTCGGCGATCAATCCGCCGAACGCCGCGAACTCGAAAAGGCAATCCAGCTCAGCCCAGATCTCGCTGTCGCGCACAACCAACTCGGCGTCTTGGCTATGCAGCGCGGCCAAATGGCCGAAGCCGAAGCCGCATTCAAGAAGGCAATCGCAGGCGACCCGCGGTATGCCGACGCGCAAAACAATCTTGGCGTCCTTTACAGCAGGGAAGGAAAAGACTCCGACGCCGCAGCGCTTTACCAGCAGGCGATCGCAAGCGATCCGGAATATGCCAAGGCATACGTGAACCTCGGTCTCTTGCTCGCTCAGCACGGGCAGGTGTCTCAGGGTGAACAACAACTACGGACAGCCATCCAAATCAATCCCACCGCCCCGGGCCCATACACGGCTCTCGGAATGATCCAGGGCAAGACTGGCCGCGCGGCAGAAGCGGTAGAAAGCTTTCGCAAAGTGGTTTCGCTTGAGCCTAATTCAGCCGACGCACACTTGAATCTCGGAATCGCGCTGGTGGATCAATACGATCGCGCGAATGGGTTCAAAGAATTTTCAGAAGCCGCACGTCTCGATCCCCACTCGGCGGCAGTTCATTACAATCTCGGCCGCTTTTATTTCGAAACCGCCAAATACGAAGATGCACGCAGGGAACTCGAAGAATCACTCCGTTTGGAACCTGCTCATGCTCCCGCGCTCTACTTCCTGGCCTTAGCCGCAAAGCAGGAGAACAACCTTGATCGCTCCACGCAGCTCTTCGAAAAAGTAATCTCCCTTCAGCCAAGCAATCCAGACGCACAATTTCTCCTCGGACAAAATCTCGAACACCAGGGAAAAATGGCTGAAGCCGTCGCCCATTGGAAACTGGCCCTCGAAGCAGACCCCAACTATTCGCAGGCTCTCTACAATCTGGCCCGCGCATTGAGGAAATCGAACGATCCCGAAGCGCAGCAGTATCAAGATCGCTATGACACTCTGCAAAAGAACCAGCAAATCACCGACCGCGTCCAACAGCTCGGCAATTTCGCCCTCGAAGCTTCGAACGCACAGAACTGGCCCCAGGCTTTTGCCCAGATGCAGGAAGCACTTGAACTTTGCGGCCAGTGTTCCGAAGCCGCGCACCTGCACAAAAATCTCGGCATCATGTACGTTCGCACGGGCAAACTGGAGCAAGCTCAGAAGGAACTCGAGACTGCGTTGCAATTGAATCCTGATGATAACGACACCAAGCAGAGCTTGGCAGCGGTTCAAAATGCCATGTCAGCCCAAAGCAAATGACGATTGTAAAAAACAAGTGAAAGGCATTAGATCCGATTCGGAAAGAGGATTATCACATGGCTGACGTCTTCCCACACCTCGATTACAAACCAACAATGCCCCGCAAACTCGATCGCGGAATTGGAATTATCGGAGCTGGTGGCATCGTGAACTACGCGCACTTGCCGGCTTATAAGCGCGCAGGGTTCAAAGTCGCAGCCGTCACCGACAGGAATCTCGAAGCCGCGGAGAAAACAGCGCGAGAGCACGGCATCCCGAAAGTGCACGCAAACATCGACGACTTGCTGAAAGATCCGCAAATCGAAATCGTGGATATTGCCGTTTATCCGGCGGCCCAGGCCGAGATCGTCGAAAAGGCAGCCGCAGCGGGCAAACACATGTTGTGCCAGAAGCCTTTCGCGGATGAATTTTCCAAAGCCGTGCGCAACGTTGAGCTCGCCTCACAAGCAAGAGTTAAGATTGCCGTAAATCAGCAAATGCGTTGGGACGCGGGCGTCCGCTGCGCACGGCTGCTAATCGACCAGGGCTGGCTCGGCACTCCTTTTTACGGAACGATTCAAGTCCACTGCAAAACGGACTGGAGCATGTGGCCCTGGATCTACGAGGGTAAGCACCTCGAAGTAATGTTCCACAGTATTCATTACATCGATTCTCTGCGTTACCTGCTCGGCGAACCGAATTCCGTGTTCACGAGTGGGAGCCGTGCTCCTGGAGAAACAACGATCGCCGAAACTAAAACACTCACCGTCTGGGAATACGCGTCTGGTCTCCAGGTGTTGATCGATGTTTGCCACTCTACGTGGACGGATGATCCCTATGCGATTTTCAGGCTGGAAGGAACTGAGGGCGTGATCAAAGGAACGATCGGCCTGATGTACAACTATCCCACCGGACGACCCGACACTCTCGAGTTCATGTCCAAGCGCAATCCGGGGTATTGGTTTTCAGCGCGGCTCGACACTATGTGGATTCCCGACGCGTTCGTTGGACCGATGGCTTCGCTGATGTGCGCGATTGACCAAAACGCTGAGCCGGAGACAAGCGGCAGCGACAACCTGAAAACACTTCAGATTGTATTCGCTGAATATCGGTCAATGGCAGAAAAGCGATCCGTGCGGCCAGAGGAAGTTACGGCATGAACCTTGGCTTCGATCGATTCTCATAAATCAAGACTCCCAGCCGCTTCGGGCGGCAGACGATTCGTTCTGAGATCAGAAAGGTGCACTGCTTATGAAACGCTATGGCTCTGTCATCAAAGTAAGAAAGGAATCGCTTGCGGAATACAAACGCTACCACGCGGCGGTGTGGCCTGACGTCCTCGCCATGATTAAGAGATGCAACATCCGCAACTATTCGATCTATCTTAAAGATGACTTCCTTTTCGGCTATTTCGAATACCACGGGACAGATTACAAAGCCGACATGGCAAAAATGGCCGCCGACAAACGTACGCAGGAGTGGTGGGCGGTGATGATGCCAATGCAGCAACCACTTGACACGCGCAAAGAGGGAGAGTGGTGGGCTGAGATGGAAGAAGTCTTTCACACGGACTAGCCGCCCCCATGAACATCGTCGACACGCACCAGCACCTCTGGGACAAAGATCTCTTTCACTACGCATGGCTCGGGCCGCTGCCGAAACTCGACCGTTCGTTCCGCCTCAGCGACTATCGCGATGCGGCGAGAGGCCTTGAAATCGATAAGACGGTGTTCGTCGAATGCGATGTAGACGAATCGCAAATGATGGACGAAGCTTCGCATATCCTGCAGGTGGCAGACGATTCCGGAAGTTGCATCGCGGGCGTCGTTGCATCGGGCCGGCCTGAACACGATGGATTCAAGGCGCACCTGGACGCGCTTGCTCCGCACCCGAAAGTGAAGGGAGTTCGGCGAATTCTTCACACGGGCCCGGACGAAGTCGGCCAAGGGAAAATGTTTATCGAGAACGTCGCCCGCCTCGGCGAATACCGCCTCTCGTTCGACATCTGCGTTCTCGCCCGCCAGCTCCCCGTCGCGATCAATCTGGTTTCGAAGTGCCCAGACGTTGCGTTTATTCTCGACCACTGCGGCGTCCCCGATGTGAAAGGTCGGGTGTTTGATCCCTGGCGCGATCACATCCGACAGCTCGCGAAATTCCCCAATGTTGCGTGCAAGATTTCTGGACTTGTTGCCTACGCTGATCCGGCGGATTGGAAAGCAGAAGATCTGCGTCCGTTCGTCGAACACGTGATTGAATCTTTCGGATGGGGCCGCGTGATGTTTGGAAGTGATTGGCCGGTATGCAATCTCACTGCAAGTTACACAAGATGGGTCGAAATACTGCTCGCTCTCACTCGTTTCGCCGGAGAAGCGAATCAGAGAAAACTGTTCCGGGAAAACGCAATCCGTATCTACCGCCTGCAATGACACCTGCGGGTTAGGACGATGAAAGGTCGCTTAGGAATCATGAAAAAACAAAAGAAGCCCGAGTTGATCGGAAGGCTTTCGAAAATTCCCTACACGGGAGCGATCAGCGACATTCTCGACGAGATGGGCTATCACCATCAGGCATTGCCGAAGGACATTCAATCGCTTCATCCTGGCCAAACGCTCGCCGGCCGTGCCCTGACGGTTGCGGGCGAGCCCACCACGAGCGAAGACCCCGAAGTTATTTTCATCCCGTTTCTAAAAATGCTCGGCGATGTAAAGCCCGGCGACATCCTTGTCAGCCAGCCACACGATGATCTAGCCGCCCATCTTGGTGAGCTTTCTGCCGAGACTGCACAATTTCGCGGCGCCCGCGGTGCCGTAATTGATGGAGGCGCGCGCGACACTGACTACATTCTAAAGCTCAAATTCCCCGTCTTCGCGCGCTATAAGACTCCCGTCGACATCGTCGGCCGCTGGCGGCTCGTCGCTCACAATGTTCCCATCGACATCGGCCGGGTCCACATCGAGCCTGGCGATTACATCCTAGGTGACCGCGACGGCGTTGTCGCGATCCCTCAAGCGACTGCCGAAGAAGTGGTGACAAAAGCTGAGGCGGTGGTCAAGACGGAAAATCTCGTTCGGAAATCGATCCTGAAGGGCGTGCATCCGGTTGATGCCTACCGTAAATTCGGTAGGTTTTAGTTTTGTTCTCTAGAGGTCAAATTCTGCGGTGATGGCTGAAGTCTGCTCACCCACTTTCGGCGCGAGAGTCGCGCTCGACAGCACCTCGCCATCGATGCGAAACGGACAGCGCGTCGTGAGAATTTCTAGGCCCTTCCCATTCACCAGCGTCTGAAGCATCCGCAACTCTTGAAATCCCGCGCTCGCCAATAGCTTCGGCCAATCAAGCACCTCGGAACACCAGATGTCCGCGGCATCCAAGATGCCCAGCCAGTGTTCAGTCGACTCACAACGTAATCGATCCGCGATTAATCGCTTGATTTCGTCGCGACGCCGGAACGCATCGGCGGAATTTTTTACTTCTGCGAGTTCCGCAATACCAAGCAGTGATCCCAGTGTCGGAAGATGCGTCATCGCCAAGGCTAAATGTCCGTTCTTCGTGTCATACACGCCATACGGTGCCGATAGATAAGTATGGGCGTTCCGAAACGCGCCCCGGCGCGGTGGTCGCCTTCCATCATTCAAATGTGTAGTGAGAACTTCAAACTGAAAATCGATGAGCGATTCGAGCAAACTCGTCTCTACGTGCCCACCACGTCCGGTGATACCGCGCCGTACCAGGCACGCCAAGATTCCCTGGCATAGATTATGCCCTGTAAGCATGTCCGCGATTGCCAGCGAGAATGGAGTGGGCGGATCGCCCTCGTTGCCACTCAACCACATGATTCCAGAACGCGCCTGCGCCAGCAGATCCTGGCCGGGGCGATCGCGCCACTCGCCAGCTTCTCCGTAACCGCTGATTGATCCGTACACGATGCGTGAATTCGACTGCGAAACAGTTTCGTAATCAAGTTTCAGCCGCTGAATCACTCCGGGGCGGAAGTTCTGAACCATCACATCGGCGCGTGAAATCAAGCGGCGCAGCTTTTCCATATCGCGCGGATCCTTCAAGTCAGCCGCGAAGCTTTCTTTGTTGCGGTTGATTGCGTGAAATAGCGTGTTCACTCCGTCGATATCCAAGTCGCTCAAATAGAGGGTCCGCCCGAGATCGCCCTGCCCGGGCCGCTCTATTTTAATAACCCGTGCGCCCATATCCGCTAACCGAAGAGTTGCCAGAGGGCCGGAAAGAAACTGGCTAAAATCGAGAATAAGCAGCCCATTCAAGGGTAGGTCCGGCCGTATCCTAGTGATTTCCATCAGTCCTCCGCAGAAAGGCTTTGTAGCAAATGCCGCTGGATCCGTAAGGACAGTATTGCATATATGAAATAGTATTTTCATTAGAGAAATTATGGTAAAATCTTCCCTGTCCATGTTGACCCTTCGCCCCAAGCGTTCCGCGACACGTAGTCGCTTCCGCCCTGCGTCCGTCCGTTACGCTGCGCCGGCCCTCGACAAGGGTTTGGATATTCTCGAGCTGTTCGCCTCAGAGCCTACGGGCCTCACTACGAGCGAGGCGGCGCGGCGTTTAGGCCGCACGGTTGGCGAAATTTTTCGGATGCTCGTGTGCCTGGAGGAACGCGGTTACATTTCACAGGCCGCATCGGAGGAGCACTACGAGCTTACGCTCAAGCTTTTTGAGCTCGCGCATCGTCATCAGCCGCTACACCGCTTCGCCGCTGAAGCTCGCCCGCTCATGGAAAATGTGGCCCATGACATCGGCCAGTCATGCCATCTGGCCATGCTGAGCAACGGGGAAGTGATTGTCGTCGAGCAGGTGGACGCCCCTCGAACGGCCGGATTCGCACTGAAGCTCGGTGCGCGGATCGATCTTCTCAACACCGCCTCGGGCCACTTGATTCTGGCGTTTCAACAAAGCGCGATAAGAGACCGTTCTCTCGCGGAATGGGAGCGGCGAACCCGCCAGCAGTTGCCACGCGGTCTCGACCGGCATCTGGCCCGGATACGCAGACGAGGTTACGAGGAAATGCCCAGCTACCAGGTGAGGGGTGTCACAAATATCGCCTTTCCAGTGTTGAATCAGCGCGGCGATGCAATCGCGGCGCTCTCTGTTCCGTTTCTCGCGCGTATCGGCGATCGGATCGGCCCGGCGGATGTGAAGGCGGTTCTCCTCGACGCAAGTCGAAAGCTTTCGAATGCTGTAGGCGGCCAAAGGCCCTGAAACGGGCATAAGGAACACACACGATGGAAAAAATCGAGTATTTCGAGGACTATGCCGTTGGGGCTCAGCGAAAAACCTCTGGCCGGACCATCACGGAAGCCGACGTCGTCCTTCACGCCGGGCATTCCGGCGACTTTTTTCCTCATCACGTGGATACAGAGTTCGCGCGCAAGACTTCATTCGGCGAGCGCATTGCTCACGGAACCATGACGTTTACGATTGGAATCGGCTTGACGGCGAGCCAGATCAATCCTGTGGCATTCACTTACGGTTATGACCGCCTGCGCTTTCCCAAGCCAGTTTTCATAGGCGATACGATTTATACCCGCGTCACGATTAAGGCGAAAGAAGAAGACGCCAAGCGTCCGGGGTTTGGCCGCGTTGTCGAATCATGCGAAGTGATGAATCACCGCGGCGATGTAGTGCTCTACTGCGAACACATTCTCATCGTGCAAATGAAAAGCGCCACGAAAGCTTAGTTCCGAGACACTCAAAGGCTGAAGCGAGAAGAACAGTTGGAGATCCCAATTTGGCGACAATATTAAGAGGACTTACCTGGGACCATCCGCGGGGTTACTCTCCGCTGATAAACGGCGCAGCCGAGCATGAGGCGCTTCATCCTCGGCTTAGCATCCACTGGAACCGGCGAACGCTGCAGGAGTTCGGCGAAGCGCCGATTGAGCAATATCTTGATCGCTACGATCTGATTGTCATGGATCATCCGTTTGTTGGTTTCGCGGCAGCGCATGACGTTCTCGTCGAACTCGGTGAATTTCTTGCCGACGAAGAAAAAGTGGCGTTCGCCCGCGATTCCGTCGGCGCATCATGGGATTCTTACTGCTTTGCGAGCGGAATTTGGGCTTTACCGATCGACGCGGCCACTCAAGTAGCGTCGTATCGGCCAGATTTGTTGTCGCCCTTCATGGCATACCCGCCGCACACTTTCGATGAGGTCCTTCAACTGGGTCAGAGAGTCCGCACAAGAGGAAAGTTCATCGCCGTCGCCGCGTGCCCGATCGATGCGATCAGCCTATTCTTTACCTTCACAGCGAACCTTGGGCATCCCATCTCCGAAAACGCCGATCCATTCATCAACCGACCCGTCGCAAGAGAAGTCCTCGATCGCATGCACGCTCTGATAGCGATCGCGCACCCCAACTCAACTGCCTGGAATCCGATTCAAGTATACGAACAAATGGTCGCGGCATCGGAAATCGTCTATTGTCCGTGGGCCTATGGCTACTCAAACTATTCTCGCCGACAGAATCCAATCCCTCTGAAGTTCACCCACGCTCCCGCCGCAGGGGACAGGGGATATGCCGGAACCCAGCTCGGCGGCACCGGTATAGCCGTCAGTAAACAGAGCCGACATCGCGACGCCGCCGTGTCGTACGCGAAATGGCTCGCTAGCCAGGAACATCAGCGTGGTACTTACTTCCGACAAGGCGGCCAGCCCGCGAGCCTTACCGCGTGGACTGATCCTCACCTCGATCTTGAGGCGGGCGGTTTTTTTTCGGGGACACTGGACACATTGCGAACTGCATATGTCCGGCCGCGCTTCGATGGTTTTATCCGGTTCTTCGAAGCTGCTGGAATCGAAGTCAACCGCTGCTTAAAAAATCAGGTCGCGGACACGCAGTTGATCGAATGGCTCAACAAGTCTTTCGCTGAGAAGCTTGCGGTCTCGGAATCGCGCGCATAACGCATTGATTCACAATCGAAGGGAGCGCACTTGACAAACCCAAACCCTGATCCGGCCAAGCACACCCAAATCAAAATATGGAATCAGGAAGTCTGGCTCTACGAGGATTTCGAAGTGGGCCTCCGCTCCCGCTCGATCCGCCGAACCATTTCCGAGGGCGAGAGCATGGCATTTAACGCGCTCGTTCTCGATATGCACCCCTACGTAGCCGATGAAAAATTTGCCAGAGAAGAAGGAATATTCGGAAAACGCCTGGTCGCCGGGGCAATGGTTTTCAGCGTTGGTCTGGGTCTGATGGCTCACAATAACGTGGATACCTTCAGCTACGGCTACGATAAGTTGCGGTTTATCAAGCCTGTGTTCATCGGCGATACGCTATACACAATTCGCACCAACCTCGAAAAGCGGCCGAAATACCCGACGATGGGAATGGTACGGGTCTCCTATGAAGTATTCAAAATTCCTGGAGAACTGGTTCTTTATTGCGAGCATCTGCAGACGGTGAAGTACCGCGACGCGTCGAAATTTGTGGCTGAGATCGAAAAGAAGTAGCTCGGAAAGCGATTAGGAAAAAGAAATGACGCTGCAGGGTAAGGCAGCTCTTGTCACCGGAGCAGCCACTGGAATTGGGCGGGCGATTGCCCAGCGTTTCGCTCGGGAGGGCGCGCTGGTCGCAGTTAATTTTCGCGGTTCGCGCGCAGCTGCGGAACAATTGGTCGGAGAGATTCAAGCCGAGGGGGGCGTGGCAATTCCAGTTGCCGCGGATGTTTCTGTTGAATCCGAAGTGCGAGTGATGATCGACGAAATTGAGCGGAAATTTGGGCGTCTCGATATGCTCGTTAACAACGCGGGCTGGAGCACTCGCGTTCCTCATCGCAATCTTGATGATCTTACGGATGAGATTTGGGAGAAAACGTTCGACGTCAATCTCCGTGGACTTTTCTACTGCGTGCGGGCCGCCGTCCCACTGCTAAGAAATCAAAGCGGTGCAGCAATCATCAACATCGCATCCGTTGCGGGCTCGACCGGTGTGGGAAGCTCGATGGCGTACGCCGCCGCGAAAGCAGGTGTGCTCACCATGACGAAATCTCTTGCCAGGGCGCTCGCTCCTGAAATCCGCGTGAATGCGATTTCTCCAGGACTTATCCGCACCCACTTTGCTGGCCGGCCGGATTCGGATTCCGATTTTGTTACCGAAGAAGCCGCCACGCCTCTGCAGCGGCTGGCGACTGTTAACGAGTGCGCCGAAGTCGCCCTTTTCCTGGCCTCTTCAGCCACGGCTGTCACGGGCCAGACTATTCTCGTCGATGGCGGATTGTACGTTCTGGGTTCAAACCGTCAAACAAATGGTGGGCGCTAGGAATGGGCTGATTCCCAAGGAATGTTTCGTCTTAGGTGTTTCTCAGCCCGAGATCAACCGCGTGGGCTTCTATGGCACCAGGCACAATTCTCCGGTCCGCTCCAAAGCATCTTCAACTAGAAGAGATTGCCAGTTACTTTGACTGGAGGCCAAGACCACTCATAGGTGCGTCCGGCTGAACCGACGGATTGGTTTCCGAAAGTGATCGAGTGTGTTGGAGCCGGTACCCATCCCTAGTACGAATGTGATAGTTCTTGTGCTGTCCATCCGCGAGTCTTACTTTGATCGTGCGCCAGCCACGGTTGGGATTTGGCTGCGGATAGTAACTCAGAGAGTAGAGATGGGCTAAATCATCGCGGATGGAGGCAAAGGCATTCTGTTCCTCTCTCCAGGTCCTGGCAAAATAGACCTTGCCTCCAGTGGCAGCCGTCATGCGTTGAAATACTGTGTTGGAGATCGGTTCTAGGTGCGCTTGTTGGGTACTCACCATATAGATCGTCGTCCCGGTCGATTGTGCCAACTCGGCTACTTCCTCGGGAGGTACCGTGCTGGCGTTGTCGGGACCATTTGAGAAAACAATGATAACTTTTCTTCCGACAAGGTGAGCCGCGTCTTGAATTGTCAATAAGAGACAATTGTAGAGCGCCGCATCGTCTCCGGCCACGGTGGTGCGCACACCACCTAAAACCTGCGACCGATCGGAGGTGAGGAGGGCGACTCTGGAAAGGTCCCGGCTGTAAGAATAGAAGGCTACCCTGTTCGCGCTCTCGAGGGATCGAATGAAATCAGCGATAGCGTCCTGGGCGATCGCAAAGTTGCGGTACATATAGTTGCTGGTATCAAAAAGAACGAATACGTCTGCGCCCTCTACCAATCGAGAAGTTAATTCACTTGCGGAAACAGATGCGCCCGAGTTTTGTTGGTTCACAGGCGAATTTGGCGGATCCCCACCTGACGGTGTCGCTTTCAGTAGCGCGCGGACCGGTTCTTCGCCTTCTCCAAAAAGAGCGATGTTTTCTGAGATCCCATCCTCGGTAATAAAGAAGTCCTTGGGGCCAAGGCCGGTAACGTAGTTCCCCTTGCTGTCTGTCACGGCCACGTTCAACTGCACCAGGTCGACCCTGACGTTGATACGCGGCGTGCTGACCTCCTGGGCTATCGCCGAGGTTCCCGACAGAACAATCAGTTCCACGAAAAGGCCAAGAAAAACAAGAAATCTCTTTGGCATTATGGGGCCTCAATATTACACGTACCGCACTTTCTTAGAGCCGATTGAGCCAGCCTCTGAAATCTGGTCTTGCTAGAGTTGTCTAGGGTTGAGGGATGCCACCATTCGAAGGAAGCGACGCAACCTTGTCCCTAACAAACTCTTCTCTAGTTTCTCGCATTGCACGAAGGATGGCCGGCCAATCGTTCAGGTCCGTAGCAAAAATCTTCGTGACCATGCGAAGAGTGAGCTCGGGGGCGAGGTGATTTAGCGTCACTGGTGAATAGCCCATCTCGTCCGCCAAACGGGCCCAATACAGATTCGTAGAATCCCAGGTCTCGGCTAGCAACCTGCTGGAATACCCTTCGAACGTCGGGAACGGTCTCAAGTTAAGTAGTTCGCGAGAATACGTGCCCGCCAATTTGGGATGAGGCACACCGAAATCTTGCGACAATCGCCCCCAGTCGAGCGCCTCTGGATCCTGGTGAGACAAATCTACCAATTCTCGTCCCGCCTCCCCCCGGAAGAGTGTTTCCTCCGGAAATCTTCGCCGAATCTCAGCCGTCAAATAGAACGTATCAGCTGGTGTGATTATAGTAGACAGCTCAGCGAGACGTCCTTCTCGCAGAGCATCCTCTAACTGTGCCGACTTGCGGGGGGCCGTTCGGTCAGAGAGGACACTCGTCACTTTGCTGCGCAGCTCATTATTTTCCGCCGAGGCCGCCAACAGTTCCTCTCCGACACGCTGATAAAGCGCGACCACGTGAAGCTCATTCCGGCTCACGTCCCACCAACGCGGCAAAACGGCATGGGTCAATACGCACGGCACGAAGTCCGACCAGATCAAAGCCTGCACGTTTTCCGGGGAAATGAAATTTTCCTCGATTTCCGCCAGGACATACGGCAAGTCGGCCAGCGACCCGACGAGATGTGCGCCACCCCCTGCTGGAGATCCCACGCCGTGCAGCCGAGGAGTTAGCCACACTGATTCTTGCATGCCGATGACTGTCTCGCCTGAGAAGTCATGGGATCTAATCAGAAGGGGGTTATGGTGGAGAGCCTGAGCGCCAGGGGGTTCGTAATAGGCGTAGTTCAGGCCGACAAGCGTGTCCCTCAGGAAAGAAGTCAGTTCTCCTCGAGCCTGTTTTAATTCCGCACTGGAACGCGCCTTGAGGACCCTTGCAAGATCAGTCCGCATCTCCAACTCGGCGTGCCTCTCGTTGTAAGCTCCTCCCGAAAACTCGGTTTTCTCGGTCGGAGTGAAGATCGGGCGCGGCATTTGAAAGTCATTAAGTTGCTCTGCGAGTTGGACTAGACTATCGCCGACAGGGGCTCCTTTCGCCACAGCACTCAGGCCATCGCCGAGTGCCAACAGCGTGTCGAGAGAAACCAAGCGCTGATCGTCCAACACCGCTCGAATCCGGTCGGCCAGTTCCGTGTGAATTCGCTGACCTTCCGGTTCTGTTTGACGAGGGCCTGCGATCAAATCGATGATTCTATTCTGGGATATTGGGTCGCCAGAGGCGGCGCGCAGGACTCTTATTAGTGATTCGCGTCCCGCATCGAAAAGCTCGCTGGACGAGGAGACCTGGGCGAAAGGTCTGATCATTTCCCGCCATGAATCGTCTTGTCTGCTATGGCCAATCTGGCCCTGGCGGGCCAGGATTTGCCAAAGCCCGATATTGGCTTCAAATATTCCCATCGCGTTGCCTCGGAGTGCGTAATCGGGCACTCTCCCAAGGACCCCGGCTGTCTTTAGAAAGGCAGTGATGGAGGCATCGCTCAACTCTGGAAACTCAGAAAAGATCAAATACTGATTTCTGAACTCGGAGAACTTGCCAGCCATCAGCTCGACTGTTTGAGCGCTCAAGCGACGCCCCGCTGGGCGTCTACCGTCAAGTTCGCTCAGCACTAGAAAGGCTTCTGTCGGCCCCCCTTTCACGCGCACTCGAGATAGAGCAAACAGAGCTTCCAGGAATCCTTCCGAATTGTTCCAGCTTGGAATTTCCAAATTCCAGCGCCGGGCAGTGTCGAGAATGGCTTTCATGCTAAGAATGCTCTTCCACACTTGGAGATTTCCTGGCACGTGTGGACCGCCATCAGGGTCCCATTGAAGGCGAGTTATCAGCAGTAACAGGGTCGGATCAGGCCGAAAGACCGACACCATGGCACTGGTGGAATTGGTTTTCCCCCGGAGCGCTTCGTAGAGGCGTCGTAATCGCGGTAGTTCGACGAAGTGCGCTTGCTGTTCCAGCGGGACGCGTGAAAGCGAATCAAAAAAAGCCGCCAGCCAGCCGTTGTCCTTGGCCATGAGCCGAAGGACGAATTCTCCGGGTGATTGCGGGCTTACGCCCGCCAAGTCCTTCCAACCCGACTCGGCAACTGGACCGCCAGGTACCAGCACACGCCCCGATCGAATGAGAATGTAGCTTCCGTAGAAATCCAAGGAAGCCGCAAGGGGAAGCAATTTTCTCAGTCCAGGTGATCGTGCCAAGACAAACTGGGTTTCCCAATCAAGACGGGACCAGGCATCGTAAAGACGAGCCAAAGCAGGATCATGCAGAAGCGCATCAAGCAATGTTGCGCGGTCTTTGTCCCTCCCGCCCGCTTCGCTTACAGTCGTCCAATCGCTCTCCTCTAGAAATATTGGCACATGAGAATTGGGGAATTGGTAAGAGAAGGGCTTGCCTCCTTGTAGAGTCCTCTCTAGTTCCGCCAACGGGAACCCGGAGTCAATCGTTATGAAGGCTCTTCGCGGGTCATCAGTTTCAAGGATAGTGCTGCTTCGACCACAGGGCAGCGACGGCCGGTAGCCTAGAATCTCCAGTAACTTCTTCCCGTCCTCACAACCCGACACATGAATAATGCCGTCAGGCCCCGTCAGATCCCCCAGTTCTCTTGCCTGCTGCACGTATCGTCGCAGCAAAATCAGAAACTCCGTTGGGTGGGCCTTGAAACCGCCCTTCGACTCATAACCCTGCAGGAATATGTTACGGGCGAGGAAGGGCATCACTTCTTCAGGGGACGCCTTCTGGCTGATGCCGGCCATGCGCAAAAAGGAACGCAAGGGACCTGGAATGGCAGCTGTCGCAGTTTCGTGCGATTGTTCTCCTCGCTCTTCAGAAGTTAAGGAACGAGCGGAAGCCGTGCCCCAGGCTCCAGCGGCGAAGCTGGCATGTAGGCACGTCACAACCACTAATGCAGCGGGAACGGAAAGGCGATATTTCATCGCTGGCACTCGTCCGGAACCTTTGCGATACACCGCAACTGTTCCGAGCCGGTAAGAAGCGCGGGAGCGGTTCGTCCCGGCTGAAATCGTGAATCTGGCCGGAACTTTCCTGTAGACTCCGGTTCGCGAATCGTACGCCACCCCAGGCCTTGGACACAACGAATTTTCCGGCCGAAACACAGGCTTAAGGAGCGGCAAAATCACGTGGACGCGGTGAGCAACGGGGAGTGCCGGACTTGTTGGTGCGTTATCCGCGTACCAAGTGTGCCCATTCGGCACGTCAGCCCACCCGGAGGACACGTTAACAGTCACGCGCCGGGCACGGGAGCTTGGGCTTGCCACCACCGTGGGAGTCGTCCATAACGGCCAGCGCCAGCTCCTGCCCTTGGGCCAAGCGGGGCAAAATGTCTATCAGGCAATCATGCAGACAAGAAAGCGTCCGCTTACAGCTTCGCGTATTACAACCAATTCCAGAAGAATCTAGTTGAAGGAAACTCCAACGATTGGAATTGTCGGTCTGGCAGCCGGTATCTGTATGTATGCGAAGACGAGCTTGTCCATTACTGTTCGCAGCAACGAGGCAGACCCGGGATTCACCTCGAGAAGTATGGGAAAGAGGACCTGGAGCGTGAGTATAGCAGCGTGACGATGTGCGCCCCGCATTGCACGATCTCCTGCGTGCACTAGGTTTCGATGATTGATGCATTCCGAGATGAGCTGAGGAATGCACCCGCCAGATTTTTCCCAGCAAGGCCGGAACTCGACGAGGGCTGCACGCCACCCGCGGCAACGCGAATTCTCACTTGGATGTTCCTGCCCCGGACGGAGATGGAGTGCGAAAAAAACTCACGCAGACTTTTACCCAAGTGGTGCTGCGGATCTTGAATGTGCCGCAGGTTGATTGAGGTACTTGACGAGGATCACGTCGTTTCCGCGTTCGTCGTAGATCAATTCATCGACCAACTTCCGTGCCAACATTATGCCGAATCCACCTGGGCGAAGGCCCTGCTCCTCGCGAACGGCTACATGGCTGAGGATGTCCTCAGGCGAACTGCCGGCGGCTGCATGGCGTAGCTCGTCGAATGAGAAGCCTTGACCGGGATCCTTTACGCGGCAAGCGACTGCCCGTCGCGTTCGGATGTAGTCAATTTCGACATAATGATTGGGGTCGAATTTTCCACCGTGTTCCATTGCGTTCAGCAGCATTTCGTGAGCGGCGACCGCCAGATCCTCTTTTTCGGCGTCCGGGAGATGGGCTTGACGGAGAAACTGAATTAAGCGGTCAGCCGTCTCGAGTGTACAGCGGGCCATTACACGAATCCAATTCGGCGTTGCAGAAAGGACCTCAATGCCGTCATCCCAACAGGGTTCAGAAACCGCTCGATGCACCATGTCTGCCAGCGCTATGCGATCGAATGGCGCACGAAAGTAGCTGAATGCGTTGTAGCGCAACGAAGCGATCACGTCGTCGGGCGTACTTTCTGCCGCGAGGATGATCATGCGAACGTGGGGCCGAACGCTTCGGATCTTTCGGAGCAGATCAACGTCCTCGCGCCCAGAAGTCTTTTCCCCCGTGATGATTAGGTCGAAAGGACCGGCCTCTGCAAGTGACAGAGCAGTCTGATTGTCGGCAGCTCGCTGAATGTCCCAGCCTTTTTCAGTCACAACCCGAATGAGCAGATCATCGACTTCACGATCGGGATGAACGAGGAGAACAGTCTTTCGCTGAGCGGGAGCCACTGTCGTGCTCAAAGTGTGCAACAGAATATACTCCACGAAAATAGAACCCGTCGTAATTTGTCGTTCGCCCGACGTGGAAGTGCGAGTAAACGGCCTCAAGCAAATAACCTGCGCTTATCTTACCCCCAAGATCCCTCGCCCAACCGTGATTCTTTTCAAATGAGGGAGACCCAATCAGCAGCGACAAGGAACCGCGGGATAGCGAGCAGGATTGGCCAAAGCACTGTCAGCAGGATATGCCCGTATTCATAACTGCACGCCGATTGCCCACATGCTTGACACTCGGTGTGGACACTGAGACGGTGTCGGCATTGGTATTCGGTGCCTACCTACCCTGTCAAATCTGACAGTTCCCGCGTTCGTAATGATCCCTTAGATTCTCGGGTGACACTTTAAATGAACGCGTTTCAGACTTGGATAAGTCGCGCCCCATCAACAGCTGATTCAATCTGCTAAAGACTAAAAAATGAGTACAACCGATAGACCGCCACATACAAGACGCCGACGCGCCGTCGCAATCGTGGATATGGAGGGAAGGAAGTTCTTGGCGGTCTGTGTTCGTTGCTATCAAGCAAAATACATCCTAGAATCGCGTACGGTCTGCGATGATTGCCGAACACCCAAACAAAAATTCAAGACGCAGGGTGTCGCGACTATATTGCAGACGAAACGCCCGCAATCTCGAAAGCCTTCCACAAAATAACCGGCAGCACGTCATCGGATAAAAGCCGATCATATTGATCGTTGGTATTGATTCGCTTGTAGCACGCTGGGCATGCGGCCACTACAACGCGTCTGCGACCGACGGGATGTCAGTTAGAAACTCACTCTTTGCTGATTGGAAAATTCTAATCTCTTTATCCATGGCTAGCGTTTGGAGCCGGAACTCAAGCATTTTCGTCTTGCCAACGACCACCGCCTGAGAGTAGCTTCCTCAAATCACATTTGTGGGCAGGGTGGCTCCTTGTTACGGTTTCATAGTTCCTATTCGTTGCATATTGTTTGTGCTCCCTGACCGCCAATCAGGAGGCCAGACATGTGGCGTATTTACGCGTTGATTTCATTGTTCGGTCTTCTTCTGTGCCAGACGGGCATACGCGCTCAGGAAATCGTTATGCCTGCCGGAACGCTTCTCCACTGTACCCTGAACGAACCCAATTTCTCCTCGGCTACTGCTGACGTCGGCGACCCGGTTTTGTGCCACCTCAGCAGAGGTCAGCAATTTGAGCGAACGATCATCCCTCGGGGCAGCTACTTGCAGGGCCACCTGGAAGGGGCTAAGGAACCGGGTCACTTCTTCGGAAAGGGATATCTGCAGATCCAGTTTGACCGGATCGTCCTGCCCAACACAGATATGCCAATTTCCAGCAAAATAATTGTGGCGCACGGGTATCGGGTGGACCGTCAAGGCGATATCGTAGGCCATGGTCATGCGAAGCGCGATGCGATTGAGTGGATGATTCCTCCGCTTTGGTCTTGGAAGGTCATCTCCTTGCCTGCCCGCGGTCCCCGCCCTTTGCTGAAGGGTGAAGAGACGCTCACTCTTCGGCTAATGGAAGACATTGTTTCTGAATCAGAATCAGAGTCAGAGTCAGAGCCAGAGCCAGAACCAGAACCTCCCCTCGAACCTGAGGCTCCGATCGCGCCAGAGACGGCACGGGTCACCCGGATTGCTCTGACGTCCCACATTGCTTTCGATGTAACAAAGTATCGGATCAACGGCGACCGCCTCAATTACGTGCTCACTGACGGGCATGCGGGCGGTGTAAAGCTCCGGGATGTGAATTGGCGAAAGACTTCGCAGCTCAACTCTGAACGGGGAAAGGCGTCAACTTTAGAGGTGAATTTGCGATCCCACTAGTCTTTGGATGTCGTTGCATTTGACACGGGAGCCTGAACCGAGTTTAGCAAGGCCCGAAAGTAGGCCTTCATCTTCAACGATGGCCTGTATTGATGCGGGATTTGCGACGCATCGCTAGAGTTTCCACTGTGACTGTGATCGGATGCTTCAAGAATGAACGGCTCCTCCCACGGCCAACGTCGAGATTCTAGACAAACATCATCCGCAATTCATTACTCATCGCACTGAACGAAGCGTCCAAGCATTGTTACCTGTGGACGCTGTTTGAAGAAAGACTGTTCGACAAAGACTAGCAACTTTCGAACGGGTAGTGCCGTGGCTTGTGGAGTACGGAAACCCATTTCAGAGTAGTGAATTCTTCAAGCGCCCATCTTCCGTTGAGGCGGCCGACGCCAGAAGCCGTTTCCCCGCCAAAGGCGACGAGCGGTTCGTCGTCAATCGTGCCTCCATTCGTAGGGCGCAGGAGAAGTCAAGTCAACGAAACTAGGTCATTTGTGTACTAGCTCTTGGTACGTACAGAAGATCGAAAACCCGAGGATAACTGGCGAGAGCAGGGATTATCACCAACTATCTCAGTGTGAGATTGCTGGTGGTAAGCGGATTTCTCGACAGCAAAATGATTTTCAGTCGCAACAGGTGTTACCGTGACCGTGGAATCAAAGCTCAAGTGCCAAGCGATTGGCTCGTGTTACACTGCGGCGTTTGTAGGAGGAGTTCCCATGATGCGTGCGATCTTATGTTTAGCTTTCCGCTTAGCAACTTTGGTCTTTGTTTTCTCTTGTATGAAGGCGGTTGCTCAGAGCCAACTCCCGGCCGATACCGAGCAGAAGATTGATAAAGTGGCCACCGATGCCCTCGCTAAAACGGGCGTGCCAAGTGCCTCGGTAGCGGTGGTAAACAATGGGCAGATCGCCTATTTGCACGCCTATGGGAACGCGCGGCTCGATTCTGAAGTCCCGGCGTCGCCTGAAATGCGTTACAGCATTGGCTCGGTCAGCAAGCAGTTCACGGCTGCGGCCATATTGCTTCTGCAGGAACAGGGCAAGCTTTCGCTCGACGATAAGGTCGGCAAGTTCATTCCCACCCTTACACGCGCGAATGAAGTGACCATTCGCCAGCTTCTCTCTCACACTTCTGGTTATCAAGACTACTGGCCGCAGGACTACGTGATGCCCATGATGTTGCAGCCGGTTACAGCAGAGAGGATTCTGGACACATGGGGGCACAAGCCGCTTGATTTTGAGCCCGGAACGAAGTGGCAGTACAGCAACACGAATTATGTCATTGCCGGAGTGATCGTCGAAAAAGTCAGCGGCGAACCGTTGCTTCAATATCTCCAGCAAAAAATATTTGCACCTCTCAATATGAAAAGCGTGACCGACACTGACAAGGCCAAACTCGGAGACACCGATCCAACCGGATACCAACGTTATGCACTCGGGCCACCGCGTCCAGCGCCCGTGGAAGGAAGGGGCTGGCTCTTTGCGGCTGGTGAATTGGCTATGTCTGCGGAAGACTTGGCAAGGTGGGACATTTCAATCATCAATCAGAGTTTGATGAAACCTGCGTCCTATCAAGAGTTTCAGACCGAAATCCTGCTAAAGAATGGCTTAGGAACCCGATATGGGCTCGGCGTGATGGTACGCTCAGAGCTTGGCCATCGAGAGTTGTCCCACGGGGGCGAGGTTTCTGGTTTCACGTCAGAGAATCTTGTTTTTCCGGACGAGCGTGTTGCCGTGGTTGTGCTCACAAACCAAGATGCCGCCGCTGCTTCGGAAGCGATTGCCACGGGGGTTGCGCCGCTGCTGCTCGCCAGCGACGATCCGGCGACTCCGCAAAAGCTTGCACAAGCACGACAGATCTTCGAAGCTTTACAACACGGTACGATTGACCGTTCGCTTTTCACCGACAATGCCAATTTCTATTTCAATGAGCAGGCGCTAAAGGATTTTGCGAGTAGCTTAGGCCCGCTGGGTATCCCGAAGGAATTTATCCATACTCGTCAACTGTTGCGCGGGGGCATGAAGCTGCGCGTTTACACGATCAAATTTCCGAAATCGGAGTTACGTGCTTGGACCTACGAAATGCCGGACGGCAAACTGGAACAGTTCCAAATTTCGGCTCTAAATTAGAGTAGTTTTTTAAATCTCTTTGTTTTTGTGGACGTGCCAAAGGTACCTTCGTAAAACCCGGCCGGTACCTAACTCTCGTTCCGCATCGTATCGTAAGATAGGTGGTAAGCGGATTTATCAACACCTATCCGAATTACACATCGGTCAGTCAGTTCCAGAGTTTTGCGAACTTCTCACCAGAATGTTGTTAGCTCGCGCAAGCAAACATTTTCGCAAGGCATCCAGTACATCCAGACGATCCGTGGGTGTTGGGGGATTCCCCGCACCTCTTGTCGTATCACGCAGTTTGATCCTGCCCGAAAAAACTAAGAGCTATTCGTTTCCGGTTAGCGACTTTTCGGGGAGTTGGAAGGATCATCCGACGGTTTTAACGCGACCTTTGGCCGCGGAAGAAAGCGGTCAGGTCCCCTGCGACTGCCGCTGGGTTCTCAACGGGTGCGAAGTGCCCGGCATGGGGAAACACTGTCCAGCGTTGGATATTGTACACGCGCTCCAGATACGAGCGCGGCGGGTCGCCCTCGGGAACGGTCTGGTGCGCGAAGACGCCGAACGCCGTAGGCGTGCCGACGTAAGTGGGCTTGACCGGACCGGATACCATCGATTGTCCCAATAGTCGCGCATCGATGTGGTGATGGTCTGCGTAACCCAGTAGAGCGTCAGCGTGGCGCAGAGGAACTCTTCCGGCGGCGTGTCGTTACTCCACGAATGCCACTTCTCACCCAGGTATGCGGCCAGCCCCGTCGGTGAGTCGTTCAGTCCATAGCCGACGGTCTGCGGCTTGGTGGACTGGATCGCGCTATAACCTCGCTCCGTGGCGTCCCAGCCACGGTTCACTTCGAGAAACGAACGCTCCGCATCGGACAATTCCGCTTCATCTACGTCAGGATTGAGGTCCGATTCCAGTGTGGTGAGATGAATCCCTATCACCGACTCAGGATGGTCCAGCGCAAGAAACGTCGTCACACCAGAGCCGAAGTCATTTCCCCCAGCAGCATAGCGGGAATACCCCAGCGCGGTCATAAGCCGGTGCCAGCGTTCCGAGACGTAGCGGTAGTTGATGCCGACCTTAAGCGGGCGCGGCGAGAATCCATAGCCGGGCAGCGAGGGGATAACCACGTCGAAATCCTCAAGCATTGGCAGCATGTCCATGTAGTCGAGGAAACTACCGGGCCACCCGTGCGTGAGGATCAGCGGCACACCGGTACCGGATGCGGCACGCTGGTGCACGAAGTGGACGCCCTCCCAAATGAAGTGATCGAGCGCATTGAGCTTCCGCTCCCAGGCGCGCCAGTCGAACTGATCGGCCCAGTAGGACACGAGCCGCCGCAACCATTCCAGCTCGGTGCCCTGTTTCCAGCCTATGCTGGGCACTTGGTCGGGCCATCTCGTACGACGCAACCGCACCCGCAAGTCGTCGAGCACCTCGTCCGCGATATGAATCCGAAACCGCTCCATACCACTCCCTGTTGGCTAGGCCCAGCCGAACGCGCGGCCATGCGATCAGGTTACCACTCACGTAAAGGCCCGTGTCTGATTAACGCGGTAACCGGGCACTGACGTTTAGGTAGGAGTCGAGAACAGCCAGTTTCTGTTAAGCTGACGATGCGACGGATGGCGTCCTGCCGTCCTGGTATCACAACGTTGCTATAGGCTCACTGCGGACCAGATCGCATTCAGTCCGCCGTCATGTTTTCATTTGCGAATGCAAACTGCCTTAAGCTCCCCTCACTTCGCCAGAGAAGCCGGACTGTTGCTTGGCTGATTTCAGAATCCATATAATGCACTCTTGAATTTGGGGATCACAGTCTTCTGATACAAAATGTTTTCGTTTCTAGTTCGGAACAACACTCTGACAGATGAATATAAGCATTCTGGGCAACACCGTCTTGGTAACGGGAGCAGGCGGTTCGATTGGTTCCGCATTAACAAAAACGATCGCCGGATACGCACCTCAACTCTTTTGTTCTCACTTGATCACAACGAACAGAATCCTTACGAAATCGAGACTGATTTGAGCATGACTCGACTCTCGGTTCCGAATGTTTCGGTACTGGGGGACATCCGTAATGAGGAATTGATTTCCGAGACTCTTGAACGTTACCGTCCGAATACCATCCATCATGCAGCGGCTTTCAAACACGTACCTCTAATGGAAAGAAATCCGATTGCAGCGATATAGAATAATGCACTTGGGACGAACGCTCTGGCTCGAGCCGCACAGAAGCACAGAGTCAAGAGGATGATTATGGTTTCAACCGAAAAAGTCGTTAGTCCTCGAAGCATCATGGGTGTGTCCAAGCGCCTTGCTGAACTCGCGCTTGTCTGTTGGTCCAGTGAAGAAAGTCGGATGACTTCGATCCGCCTTGGAAACGTTTATGGCACAGAAGGCAGTGTGGTCAAACTCTTCGCCCTTCAGATACTAGCGGGCGGCTTCTTAAAGCTGCAAGAAGCCCTAGACCTGATCTTAGTCGCTTCCGACCTATCGGACGACGCCAATTTCCTGATTTCTTGTCTTGGAAAACCGGTCAAAATCTTCGACCTTGCTCGCCGACTGATTGAAGACGCCGGCTTCATCGCGAATAAAGAAATTCCCATTACATTCATCGGCTTGCGTCCCGGAGACAAGATCACCGAGGACCTTACTTCCCCAAATGAAATCGTAAAATCAACCAATGATCCACGACTCTCGCGCGTGAAGAGCACCGAGATGCGTCGGGACAGATTTGACGCTTTGATGGCGAATCTCGCAAGAGCGGTAGACGGACGCGATCTTTTTGCGATAGTCGAGACTCTTCGCAGTATGTTTCCTGAATATGAACCCAGTGAATTTCTTTTGCGCTCCCTGGAGGGTGCCTCAACTTGAGAGGCAATAGACGCACGATTGCTGTGATTACCTCTTCTCGAGCAGACTATAGCCACCTGTATTGGCCGCTGCGAGACCTGGCGAACACTGAAGGTATCGAACTTAAACTCATTGCTCTGGGTTCGCACCTATCGCCGGAGTTCGGAAACACAATTCAAGAGATCGAAAAAGACAAGTTCGACATCGCAGCTCGAATTGAATGCCTTCTAAGCTCGGATTCCGACGTCGGAATGGCTAAAACCATAGGCAATGCCACGCTGAGTCTGGCCGATCTTTTGGGGCATATGCGACCCGATCTGCTTCTGCTAATCGCCGATCGGTATGAAATGTTGGCACCAGCATCAGTTGCACTGGCGTTGCGAATTCCGATAGCGCACATCGAAGGAGGCGAAATCAGCGAAGGAGCGATCGACGACGCGGTCCGAAATGCACTGACAAAAATGAGCCACATTCATTTCACTTCAACAGTAAAAGCACGACGCCGGGTGATCGCTTTGGGAGAGGAGGAGTGGCGGGTTCATCGCGCCGGTGCCCCGTCACTCGATCATCTGCGTCGAACGGAATTATCAAATCGAGAGCAAATTGAGAGCGGTCTCAAGATAAATCTTAAAGAACCTACCGTTCTGGTCTCCTATCACCCGGTGACCATTGCTCAACACACCCTAGAGGAAGCGGACGCGTTGTTCGCAGCTCTAGGGAAGTTGCGAGAGCAACTAATATTCTGCTATCCCAACGCTGACGCAGGGAGTCGCACCTTGATCGAGCGAACAAGAGCATTCCGCAAAAGCTGCAAAACCGGACACGTATTCACGAATTTGGATCCACGGACGTATTGGGGCTTACTGCGACAGGTCGACATGCTGGTCGGAAATTCAAGCAGCGGAATCATGGAGAGCGCTTCCTTCTCGCTTCCTACCGTCAATGTTGGGATAAGGCAGCAAGGTCGTGAGCGTCCCATGAATGTGGTCGATGCCGCGCCTTGCGTCGAATCGATTCTCGACGCCATTCAAAAGGCGCGATCACCCGAATTTCGAAAATCTCTCGACGGAATGTCGAATCCCTACGGAGATGGCCACGCTTCAGAACGAATCGTCCGAGTGTTGACTCATGCGCCTCCTTCCGAGATCCTCCTCCTAAAGCGGCAGTCACGCCACGTCGGATCAGACGAACCTCTTCGCAATGCGGCACCGCAATGAGAATTCCCTTGTCGGCTCCTGATGTGATCGAAGACGACATTCAAGCTGTAAGTGATGTGCTACGCACCTCAAGACTGAGCTTAGGGCCCAAACTCGAAGAATTCGAGCACGCAATCGCCGCATACGTCGGAGCTTCGGACGCTGTTGCGGTCAACTCCGGTACTAGCGCACTGCACCTATGCTTACAGGCACTGGGCATCGGCGAAGCAGATGAAGTAATCGTTCCCTCCTTTGCGTTTATTGCCGTGGCGAACGCAGTTCGGCATGAAAGGGCGACCCCGGTCTTCGTCGATATTGAACCAAATACACTTAATTTAGATCCCAGCCGAATTGAGTCGGCGATGAACTTCCGAACGAAAGCAATAATCGTTGTACATACCTTTGGCTGTGCAGCAAATCTGGAAGCTATCCTCGAGATCGCGAGGCGTCATCGCATCCATGTTATCGAGGACGCATGCGAAGCCATCGGTGCCGAGTACAAGGGCCGAAGAGTCGGAGGTTTCGGGGACGCTGCCATATTTTCTTTCTATCCGAATAAGCAAATTACGACTGGCGAGGGCGGAGTCGTCACAACTCGAAATCCGGAAATTTCCCGATTCGTTCGGAAAATCCGTAATCAAGGGAGGGACGATCCGGAGAGTTGGTTTCAACATTCTGAACTGGGTTACAACTACCGGATCTCAGACATCAACTGCGCTCTCGGACTCGAACAGCTAAGACGCATCGAGCCAATCCTAGTGCGGCGTGAGGCGATTGCTCGGAAGTATGACCAAATATTGGGCGGGCGCGTAGAGTTGAAGCTTCCTCCTCTGAGTGTTCCCTACAGCAGAATCAGCTGGTTTGTCTATGTTGTTCGACTAGGATTACAATTCACTCAGCTCCATCGGGATTGGATCGTGCGGGAAATGCGATTGCGTGGGATTGAGGTCGGCCGATACTTCGCACCGATTCATCTCCACCCGATTTACAAGAGCGGGACAACCTTGAGAACTCTTCAAGTGACGGAGCAAACTGCGTATCGAACGATCGCATTGCCATTTTTCAACCGCATTCAGAGCGATCATATCGAAGAAGTATGTAGCACCCTTACCGAATTGGCAGAAGTTGCGAGTGGTATGGAAAAAGAAGACGTCAATTGTCCTATATTCCCAACGCAGTCCGCGTTCAGATAACTCCCGTTATACTGCAAACCCAGCGAACTAGAGTGGCCGCCTGCCACGATTCGTATGTATTTCTCCGTATTCCCTTTGCGGACAATACGAATAGACCTTGGCCCGGTGTTTTGAATAAGCTCGAACTGCTAGTGCAGCTGCGATCCGGACCGCATTACCTGGCGTGGCGGGGGCTGTCGTCAGACGTGAGAGCAGCCCCATTATTCGAGAATTGCAAGGAGCAAGGAAACCAGCGATTTCTAAGGTCCTACATTCTCCTCAATAAGATTGATTCCTTCGCTGTATGGCGGTGGCGGCCCTGCCGTCGTCTCATCAGGAGCCAGTGCTTGAAACCAATTTCTTGTGAGCCAATGCCGCGATGCTACGATTACGCATCAAAGCGGGTGAGGCGCTAAGAGTCTTGTAAGAACCAAAATCAAAGAAAAGACAGGAGCTGTCAATGTCCAAGAACGTTTCAACCGGATCATTCTTTGCTTTTCTGGTGGGAATAGGCGTAGGAGCAGCTGTTGTCATGCTCCTTGGTTCCGAGCGAGTGGGCCAATTACATGACGAAATCAGCGACGTCTTAAACGACAGTTTGGATCAGGTTCGGAAGAGAACGAAGGACTTAAGGCGACAAACCCAAAAGGCCGTCAATACCGCCCAACAAAAAATGCAGGAACTCATCGATGCCGGCACCGACGCATATGGCGAAGCCAAGAGGTCGTAACAGAACAACGAGTCACGTGTCGTCTGGACCTTTTCGACTTGCGTGATCCTTCCGTTGGCGTCCTTGACAGAAGTGGCACGCGGCTACGAATTGATTCAGGACCCCTTGCACGGTTCCACTTCTGGGAATTGGCTAGATTCTACTCGTCCGCTACGGGCACATGATCTTACTTGCCCGCATCGACAAAACTTACGCAGTCACCTTGGTTCTTGAATTTCTCGGGGACGGTAAAGATTTTCCAGCCATCATTCTTGCATTGGTTTTTATTGGTTGGCGGCCCAATTCCCGGGGTGATGGCCACCCCAACCGGTTCAATCCCAACCGGTACCATGGCAACCACGGTGTTGGTCGCCGTGTCGATTACCGAGACGGAGTTTGATAAGACATTCGTCACATAGGCGCGGGTTCCGTCCGGGGTGATGGCCACCTCAGCGGGGGAACTCCCAACGCCAACGATCGCAGTCACGGTGTTGGTCGCCGTGTCGATCACCGAGACGGAGTTGGTACCGGCACTCGTCACATAAACGTGGATTCCATCCGGGGTGATGGCTATTCCAATAGGTGTACTACCAACAGCTACCGTGGCAGTCACGGTGTTGCTCACCGTGTCGATCACCGAGATGGAGTTAGTACCGGCATTCGTCACATAGGCGCGGATTCCGTCCGGTCTGATGGCTATCCCGAATGGTGCACTCTCAACCGCTACGGTGGCGGTCACGGTGTTGCTTACCGTGTCGATCACCGAAACCGTGTTGGATGCAGCATTCGTTACATATACGTGGATTCCATCCGGGGTGATGGCGACACCATCAGGTTCAATCCCGACCGCTACCGTGGCAATCACGGTGTTGCTCGCCGTGTCGATCACCGAGATGGTGTTGGAGCAGTCATTTGCCACATAAACGCGGGTTCCGTCCGGTGTGATTGCAACGGTAGCCACCCCCAAAGGGCACGCTCCAACCGCCACGGTAGCAGTCACAGTGTTGTTCATCGTATTAATCACCGAAACAGAGCTGGAGCCGTCATTCGTCACATAGGCGCGGGTTCCGTCCGGGGTGATTGCGACCCCTTGTGGAAAAATCCCAACTGCTACGGTGGCAGTCACGGTGTTGCTCGTCGTATTAATCACCGAGACAGAGCTGGAGCCGTCATTCGTCACATAGGTGAAGGTTTGGGCTTGCGATTGGTTCCCAAGCAGCGCTATCCCAAGTAATAGAACCAGACACACGCAACTTAAGAATGGCTTACTGCTTGCGCGCTTCATGTAATCTCCCTGATGTCTGATCGTGAGGGCATCAATGAATTATGGCCCTAGTGGAAACGAGAGGGCTTGCTCGCTGAGGAGTGCTGGCAAAGCTCTTGACTTCCTAGAGGTCCACAGCTGCATAACGACCCTATGGACCTTTAGTTCGGGCTTGTCAAGGAGTATAAGGTGAGTTCCAAGCGATTATTCGTAACGTAGAACTGGACGGAGGCCCTTTTGGCCTGTTCGGCGCGACTGCAGGCTGGCCGTCGCAGTCGCGCCTGTGGAACAGGTCGTTCGACGTCGTTTCGTACGTTACTGTTCCAAGCCTCCTCCCACGGGCGTAGTGGAGGTGAGCTGGATCACGTTGATTTCGCTCTGGGTGGTCGGAGAGTCGGTGTTGCCGTTAACATAAAAGGCGATGCTGGTATCCCCGAAAGTGACGTTGTTGCTGAGGGAAGGAGCCGTGCAGCGACCACTTGCGTCACAGGAATAGGAGCCGGTCGAGCCGCCGGGGGCGAGATCGCTGATAGTTGAAGCGGTGATTTGAACTTCCGTGACTCCGAGCACGGGAGCGCCAAGCACAAGGAGCTGCGTGCCGAAGGCGTAGGTGCCGGTAGCAATAGTGGCGGCTGATCGTGGCCGGGAGACGCCGAACAGAACCGCTTGGCTTTTGGGGTTGCTGAAAATGAGATAGGCATTGCCGTTCCCGTCGAGATAGAAGTTGATGCCGCCGGCTGGAGACGTGATGGAACCGCGCCCATTGTTGCCGGACGGAATCGAGAAGGACACCGTCTGTACACCAGAGAAGCCGTTCATGCCGAACGAGTTCTGGTCAAATTCTGCGGCAAGAGTGCCTGCGGTCGCATTGACACTGAGAATTGCTCCAATGTTGACGCCAGTTCCGTTGATCACGCCTCCGGAACCGCTAACTCCGTGCGCGAAAAACGTAGAAGGAGCCAACGAAGAGTTTGAGAAGGAGCCGCCTTGTCCCGTGGGCAGACAATTCGTCCCCGGGACGCCGCTGAAGAATCCGGCCATAGGTGGCAGGTTGCCGAGTCCAGGAGCGGTGCCGCTCGAAACCATGGCAAAGGCTTTGTGGCCGTTTACGACGTACACTGTGTTGTTAAGAGTGGTCCCATTGGCGTAGGTCACCGCTGCAGTTGTAGTGGAGCGTCCGTGAGAATCGGGAGCAGAGAACGTTCCGGAGGTGCCCATAATCATGTTTATCTCGACGAGGCTCACGCCGAAATCAGCTTGGAGGAAGCTGATCGAAGATTGCGCGTTGACGCAGAACGCGCCGATGGAAAAAGCCTCAACGGTCGGAGCGAATCCTTCCAGGCCGAAGGCGCGGCTTCCTTCCAGGCTTGCGGTAGGATCGTCTTGAATCTGCAATTGACCCGCGCCCGAAAAGCCGGAGGAATCTTTTTCCGCTACATGGCCGATGGCTCCGTTGGCGAAGTTCGCGGGAATCGCGAAATCAAGCGTGCGTGCAATTCCGCCCGCCATAAACGCCAGCATGCCGGTATTGGCGACGCTCCCGTTCTTGCAGCTTCCTGCCGCGCCGCTGATGGAAACGTTGGGCGTCAGCGTGGACTGATTGCGGAAGTCGAGCACCCCTGACAGAGAACCATCGGTGGCAACGCTTACGCTGCCCAAAAGGATGCCCGGACCAGCGGCGTCCGAGCCTGATAGCTCAAACGCGATCTGCTTTCCGGCGAAGGCGCATGCCGCAGCAACCGCATTGACGTCAAGGGTGTAGGTGACGGAGTGCGTGAGCGGAGTAGGCAGGCTCGAGTCGGAGACTTCGACGGTGACGGAAGCACCGGTTTCCGTTGCCGTGGGCGTGCCTGAAATTGTTTCGGTAGCGGCGTTGGTTCCAGAACCGGCTCCGTTTCCAGGCTGAATCGACAGCGTGGCGGGGAGACTGTTGGCTGAAATCATGAAGGAGTACGGAGGAATTCCTCCACTGGCCATGATGGTCTGCAAATACTGCGTGTTTGCGGTGGCTGCAGGCAGTGTCGCGTTCGAAGGTGTGAGCGCCACGGGCGAAGCGGCTGCGAGGGTGAGTGTAAGGGTGGCGGACTTCGACTGCTGAGGGCTGCTGCTGTCTTTGGCCAATACCGTGATTGTGTAGATTTGTGCAACGTCATTGGGCGTGCCGGAAACTCGGAAGGAATTTCCAGCTTGCGCCCCATTCATTCCGTGGGGCAGTGTCCCGCCGCTCACGGTGTACGCATAAGGCTGCAGGCCGCCGGAGGCTGAGAGTGTTTGAGATGGATAGGAAGTGCCGTCGGTCGCTGAGGGAAGAGTCACCGAATTGAAGGTTAGCGCGGCAGCTTGCGCGATAGTCAAACTAAGCGTGGCGGAAACAGTGGCTGGCGTCGCGGCTGAGTCGGTTACGGAAGCCATCACGCTGAATGTGCCGCTGTCATTGGTCGTGCCGGAAATTGTGGCGCTCGGGGTGGCGGAGCTGAAGGTCAAGCCCGTGGGCAGACCGGTAATTTTCCATGTGTAAGGTTGCGTGCCTCCGCTGGCCGCGACCGTCGCGGAGTACGCGGTACCAGCGGTGCCTCCTGCCAAAGATGTAGTAGTGATTGTGAGCGTGGCGGGAGGCGAAACGCTGAGCATGAACGTGAGGTGTGCCATGTGATGGTGGGAGTCAGTAACGTTGATCTGCACACTTGACGTGCTGCCGGAGGAGCCAGCTGGGCGGCGCGTGGAGGCGGGATGGGCTATAGGGGCAGCGGCTGCCGCTTGGGGTGTGCCGGTGATCGTCAGGGTGGAAGTTGTATCGCTGTCGGCATTGGAAGTGAAGCCAGACGGCAAGCCGGAAACTGTCCAAGAGAAAGGCGCGCTGCCACCTGTCACTGTAATGTCGCAAGAATAATCGGACCCGATCGTAGCAGCGGTGCAGGAACTTGGGAGCGAAGTGGAAGAAGGCAATGCGAACGATGAGGATGCACTCCCTCCGCCGCAGCCGGATAAGGCCAAAAGTGGCAGACAAAAGACTACGAAAAGAGAATAGAGCTGCGAAGTAAGCGAAGAAATCGTATCGAGAATCGAAAGCTGTTTGCTGGGCTGCATTGTGGTAGTGCCTCCTTAGAATGCGGTGCCTATGCGCGAATCCGCGGATGCGCACACCCGTAGCGAACGCATGACGCATGCGGAAGAACGGTGCTAGAATCGCGGCAACCTAAACAGGCCGTCTGGGCTTTCCTACTCTGTGGGCGTGGCGGATGTCTATGCAGGAGTCCCGAAAATTTCCGAAAAAAGCCGAAAACTCAGCGCGGGATTGCAGCTACGAGTTCGGGGATTTCTCGCTTAACCCTCAGAAACGAATTGTTTCGCGCGGCAACGAAGTGATCGCTCTAACGCCGAAGTGCTTCGACATTCTGCTTGCGCTGGTGGAGCATTCCGGCGAGGTGCTGGTGAAAGAAGAACTGATGGAGGCTGTGTGGCAGGACACAGTGGTGGAGGAAGGAAACCTGAACCGGCACATTTCCACGCTGCGAAAGGCGCTGGGAGAAGCGCCCAACGAGCATCGGTTTATCGTGACGGTGCCCGGGCGAGGATATCAGTTTGTGGCGAATGTGCGCGAAGTTTTCGACGAGCAGCCCACGCCAATTCGGCGAGACATCCGGGCTCGGAGCGAAGGCGGCGCTTACAGCGGCGAGAAACATTTTCTAGAATCTGGCACAGCCCCGGCATCGGTCCCCGTTCCGGTGATCGTGAAACCGGTCCCAGCAGCAAACGCGCGAATGCGCAAACGGGGCGTTTGGGTTGCGGCGCTCGTTGGAATCTTGATTACGGGTGCGGCGACGATTTACGCCTTGACGCACCAGCCAAAACCGGCCTTGACCGCAAATGATCGAATTTTGATCGCGGACTTTTCTAATTCGACGGGAGACACTGTCTTTGATGATGCGCTGAAACAGGCGCTTTCGGTTTCGTTGTCGCAGTCGCCGTACCTCAACATCCTCTCGGACACGAAGATTCGGGGCATCTTGAAGCTGATGACGAAACCGGCGGAAACAAAGCTGACGGGCGACGTAGCGCGGGAAGTTTGCCAGCGCGCCGGCGGCAAGGGCTACATCACAGGCTCGATTGCAAAGCTGGATACTGAGTACGTGGTAGGGCTGCAAGCGGTGGATTGCGCAACGGGCGATTCCATTGCCCGCGAGCAGGTGAAGGCTGGAAACAGGGACGGTGTCCTGAACGCACTGGATCGAGCCGGTAGCGACCTGCGACGCAAGCTTGGAGAGTCGCTGAAGACAGTTAAAGAATTCGATACACCGCTGCTCGAAGCGACGACTCCTTCGCTCGACGCTCTCAGGGCATACTCGCTTGGCTTGCAAGCAGATGAGGTGAACGACGCGACTGCAGTTCCATTCTTCAAGCGCGCCATAGAACTCGATCCAGAATTCGCTTCGGCTTACTCCGCGATTGCCGCGTGCTACCGCAACATGGGAGAGTCGGGCCTCGCGCGCGAAAATTTCTCCAAAGCTTTCCAGCTTCGCGAACACGTGAGCGAGCGCGAAAAACTCTTGATTTCCGCCCGCTACTACAACTACGTGACGGGCGAGCTCCAAAAAGCGATTGAGACGTATCAACTCTGGATTCAAGCATACCCGAGCGACGCCGGCGCCCGGGCCAACCTTGGCGGTCTCTACGGAGCATCCGGGCAGTTCGAAAAGTCGATCGAACTGACTCGTGAAGCGTTGCAACTGGACCCCGACGGCGGCGCGAACTACTCCAACCTGGTGCTGGCGCAGGCGTCGCTCGGTCGGTTCGAGGATGCGGCGGCCACGTACCAGATGGCAATCGCTCGGAAGGTGGAAGACCCAATCTTGAAGGTGAACTGGTTTGGAGTGGCTTTTGTGCACGGCGATGCGCAAGAGATGGACAGATTGATGGCGTGGTCTGTGGGAAAGCCTGAGGGTGAAGATAATTTCCTCGCAGCAAAATCTGATGTGGAGGCTTATCACGGTCATCTGCAAAAGGCGCGCGAGTTTTCGGAAAAAGCAGTGAACTCAGCCTTGCGCAGCGATGAAAAAGAGGTGGCGGCGCAGTGGAAGATGGATGAAGCGCTACATGAAGCTGAGTCTGGAAATTTTGTGGCGGCGCGGATGGATACCGCGGCGGCGCGAGCGCTGGCGGATAGTCACGACACGGAAATCCTGGCGGCGCTCACGCTGGCACGAATTGGTCAGAGTGCAGAAGCTGAGAAACTGGCGGCCGATCTGGAGAAGCGCTACCCTCTCGATACTCTGATCAACGACTATTGGATTCCGGTGATTCGCGCGAGCGTTGAACTAAGCCGCAATCATGCCGAGCGTGCCATTGAGCTATTGCAGCGTTCGGCGCCGTACGAGATGGCAAGTCCCGTGACGTGGTCAGGGCTTGGCGGGCCTTATTACCCAGCCTACCTGCGAGGCGCGGCTGATCTTGCATTGCATCGCGGCACGGAGGCTGCAACGGAGTATCAAAAGATTCTAGATCATCGGGGATTCATGCTAGCGTGTCCGCTGGGCGCATTGACACATTTGGGACTTGCGAGGTCTCTTGTGGCGGCAGGCGACATCAGCAAGGCACAAGCAGCCTATCAGGAGTTCTTCACGCTTTGGCGCGGCGCCGATCCGGATCTTCCGATTCTCAAACAAGCGAGTGCGGAATCTGCGAAACTTCACTGAGCATGGGAGTACTTGACGCAGGCGTTATTTCGCTTGGCTTGGTTGACGTTCGCGGATAACCGTCGAGAACAGGGGTTATCACTAGCAATCTCCGCTTGAGATCGGTGGTGATAAGCGGATTTATCAACATCTATCCCAAGAAAGTGAGAATGGCGGTTCGCGTCGCAACCAATGCCGAATATAGTTCCGCCAGTCCAGGTTCTAGCAAAGCGACACGATCAGGGCCACACGAGTAATTCCGCAAGGGCTAGCTTGGCTCACGAAGTTTTCTCCTTCTCATCGAGGATACGATTTAGCGCATCTGCGGCTAAGTGGTAAAAATTCTCCCAAGAGAATGAAAGTTCGCTTATTGCCAGGCGCACGTCCCCAGACGTCAGCCGGGGACGCCGATATTCTTTTAAAGCATGATTGTATCCATTTTTCCAGACTTCCCCGCATGAGGGCAGTCTCAGTCCAATTCGTTTTCTGCCGAGCACATTGCTGACAAATCAAAGGCCGAACTTTCTCAGACATTTGTCCTCTTTGCACCCGAACATAGTAACCACATCAGCTCGACCGTTCTCGATGATAAGCGTCCTATAGTACGAACGCTTAAAGAAGCCGACTGAATTGGGCCCTTCTTTAAGCGTGATGGGCCCGGCTTCGTCCCTTAGTAATCGCGGGTTCCCAGTAGGTTTCCTTACATACCCCACATTCCCGTCGGACTCTACCTCCCGCTAGTACAGGTGCTTGCAAATGAATCGCGTTGCCGCCGTTTTCCCAGCACTTCGGGCAGAAAGGAACGTCGTCTCCCTCCAGAAAGTAATAATCGGACGCTGGACGAGTATGCATCCTTGCCGGCAAGTCCAACTGTTGTTTGAGGCTTGCTAGTTCGGAGACAAGTTCGAGGTTATGGCTTTCTATGGCAAAGACTTCTTTCTGCAGATCGAGGATTAGCCTCACCAGCTCGCGGTCGGTGGTGTTTCTGATTATATTCCTGATCTTTTTGAGCGTGTTGAGTGGGTCCATCTTCGAATACTGTACTAACAAGTTCCGATAGCTTAGGAAGGGCTGCACGAAAATACTACTGGCCCAAGGAACAGCTGGAGGAACAGTTGCAGGAACAGGTCTACCTGTAGAATCCGTCCAAGTTGAAGAAGATCATCTCTACAAAGAGACTTGCGTCGAAGATACTCTAGCCTACCCAAGAATTCGTCCGACTCACAACGCCCCCGATCAGCATTCCGAAAAGTGACTTGCACGCTCCCCGCATGACGGAACGTACTCTTACACAACACCAGCAGAGAGTCCGGTTCATTTCATCTTTACCAATTAGGATTTGGCGATGCTTACGATGGGTCTGTCACCATCGGGACATGGCTCTCCATCATGTCCGGCTAGCAGATGTCTAATCAGAGCGTCAATCCTTGAATGTCCTTGGGAACTCAACTCCGTATCTTCGTGAAAGGAAAGGTCTCTATACCTCCGAATCCGTTTGGCTTCGGCAAACGCTGCGATGGCATCCCTCTTGAGCTTGCTGAGTTCTTCGCACATCGTTTTCTAGTCATCACCATCGACAACTATAGTTATTAGTACTCAGCTTCGCAACCGTACCCTCGTACTATTTCCGCGTTTCGTGTTTCATTCACTCGCCTGTTTGAAATCGCTGAGCGACTGGGACAAAGCGATTTAGCGAGTGTTGCTATTGCAAGGAAAATCCGAGGTCATCTCCTAGCGATCTTTGCGCACGTTTCAAAGATAGCCGAGAGCTGCGCTTTGAGATGCACTCACTGCACAGTGTTTGACCTTCAAGAAGGTATACGTCTGTTCCGCATGACTCGCACGTCGTTCGAATCTTCTGCGACATGGTACGACGCTATCACAACCGAAAATGAATGACGTTGCCGAGAATTAAGAAATGACAGCCTGTTCGATAGCGCCAGCCATGGCGCGTGCAAGAGTCCAACGATCCGATGCCCCGAAAAGTACGGTCGTTTCTAGGCTTCTTGGACGCGGACACGGCGAGGGCCGAAGGCTATCAACTTGGCAGGAATGTCGCGGACAAAGGGAATTTTGAGAAACAGCTTGAATTGCCAGGGTACGCTGGCGGGGCGTGTTGATTGGAGAGCGCGGCCCATCAGACGGTCTTGCATGATGGATTGCATGCGCTGAATGACGCGAGTGGGCCACTCGCGCTGACGCTGGACTTCGGCCAAATGAGCCTCCGAGACGGTCCCGGACTTCAGCGGACCTGCTAGGACGTTGGCCGCAACGACAGCATCCTGGACAGCGTAATTGATTCCCACGCCTCCCACGGGAGACATGACATGGGCGGCATCACCGATAATCAGGACTCCCGGCTTGTGCCATAGGGGGCAAAGACTGGACTCGACGGAGAGCAACGTGAACTGCTGCCAGTCCGTCAAGCATTCGGCATTCTTTGCAAAACGGGGTTCGGTTTCGATCATGCTCTTGCGAATGGCTTCCACGCCCTGCGCGCGCAACGCCTGGTATTGGCCCTTCGGAAAGACCAAGCCGGCCTGCCAAAAATCGTGACGTTCGAGCACGATAAAAATGCGCCCGCGGCCGATACTGCCAAACGCCCCACCAGTGACCTCTGGCTCTCCGGGCAGTTTTGGCAGCCGGAACCAAAGCACGTCCATCGGAGGCGCAGTCTTGACAGGTTCGAAGCCAGCGAGACGGCGGACCACGGAAAAGCGCCCATCGGTACCTACGGTCAATTTGGCGCGAAGTTCGTCTTCTCCGCCGTCGGCATCAACATAACGCACACCGACAACGGTGCCATTTTCTTCTATCAAGTGATGTACTTGGGCACGCATCACGAATTTGAATTCCGGATATTTCGCGGCCTCCCTCGTGATGAATTCCAGAAAGCGAACTTGGGGAATCATCGCAATGTACGGAAACCGCGTTCTCAGGCGGCTGAGATCGAACGGCCGAAAGGGGCCGCTTGCAAATTGAAGCGTGGGGCCAGTGACTTTGCTGTGGGGAACCTCTAGCAGTTTCTCCACGAGACCAATCTGGTCAAGGATCTCCAGGATGGATGGATGAACCGTGTCACCGCGAAAATCTCGGTCGAAATCCTTGTGCATTTCGAGGAGAGTCACGGGAACGCCGCCGCGCGCGAGGAGAAGAGCAAGCATCGCGCCAGCGGGTCCTCCGCCCACGACACAACAGGAAGTTGACCGCAAATCACGGCCCTGGTTTTGAGCCAGGGGACTGTTGGGTTCCGGTGTTTTTTCTGGCAGGCTCATTCTTCTCTCCAAGGCTGACAGTCAGCGGTCGGCGCAGCTGAACTTTTGCAAGCACCGCAGAAAGTCCGGGCTCTGCTTATTTTGTGGATGTCGCAATTACTCTGCAAAGTCATCTGCTGTTCAAGGACTTCGTACCGCCGAGAGGAACCGACGCCTTTCGGTTCACAAAGTGTCCCACACGTGTCTTTCACACTCGGCCTTCGCGTCCTGGATAGTCTTTCCCTGTCCATCGCGGACAATTACGCATGCGAGGTGTGTCGCATCTTCTCCGCAAGACGAGCGTGAATATCGGCTCTTTGGTTATACATATCCGTCAACAAAATCCAGCTTGCGCGTGCAGGTTTGGGAAACAAGTGCGCAACTTCTTTCAAGCGGCATCATGGAACCACCTTACGTCCTCTTCGATTAATCTCATAGCTTCGTCTGTAAGTCATTGATTTTGCGTGGAATCCATCAGAGACTCAGGCGGGCCGAATCCTAGTCCAAAATAGAGCTGAGGATTCTGGGATGCTGGCTCGGATTGTTATCCTAATTCCTGGTGCGTGTTCGCTGCTTGGCGGTTAGGGGCGGGAAGTAGACTCGCCAAAAGTTTACGGGCGAATGCGCGAACTCGATTCCCACTGACCATCTCCCAGCCTTTAGAGGGCCTAATTGTACCACCCGGAATTCTTGCTCCTCTCCGGTATGTCTGTTGGCAACTAGAATCGTCTGGCCCGCTCTTACCGGAGAGGCGAGCCCAACCATTCCCCCATGAGCATTCACCGAATGCATGCGCGTTAACTCACGGAACGATACTCCGAACACATCCCGCCCATACACTTGCACGGCTACGGACAACGCAAGTCTTTGGCTGCGCCGTGAACTCCTTCCCAACTTGATCTGTGAGGCTGATGGAGCCATAGAAAGGCGAGATTAGACGTATCTATCGGGCCCGAGCAATAGTACGAAAGGACAGCGCCGATCTTAGCGTTATTCTTTGGAGTTTTTCGTCGTGGCGCAAGGGCTCTTCTTGCAATCGATTTAACATCGCCGGCCACAAGTCGCGCCGCAATCGCGGTCCGCCCGGGGGAATGCGGACTTCAACAGCTTCTTAGCACTTTCCATATGCTCGTCTTCGTGTGTCACGGCTCCATCCCCAGCCGCCGGAGCTCCTTTCGAAGCTGCCGAACAGCCCGGAATACGCGCGTGCGAATTGTTCCGACTGGCTTTCCGAATGCGCGTGCGATCTCTTCATACGTTTGTTCCTCGATCAAAGCGCGGTTTGCCGTCGATTTCTGGCTCAAGGCGTTTGGCGGACGGCCGGTGTTTGTCGGCTACCCGGCCGCTTTCGATTTTTCTTTCGTCTACTGGTATCTCACCGAGTTCGCGGGCGAGAACCCATTCGGTTATTCGGCAATTGATATCAAGACCTACGCGATGGCGTTGCTGCGCAAACCATATCGTGCGTGCGAAAAGCAGTCGATGCCCTCGGAGTGGTTCGATCCCGTGCCTCACACGCATGTGGCGCTCGACGATGCCATCGAGCAAGGGCAACTGTTCTGCAACATGCTTAAGGCCAACTTCGGCGCCTAACCAAACTAGCCGCTGGCGGTTCCAGAAACGGTGTTGTGGCAAGGTGAAGCTGGAGAGGAAAGCCACGGGAATTCAATTCCTTTATCCTGGTTCGGTCACGATTCTCCAGAATTCGGGAGTCGGTTTGATGAACTCAATCCCCACTTCCGCCTTGCCCAAGAAGGTTGGCCCGAGATTCGCCACACGGGCGAGCACTTGCTCTCCATTTCCCAAGTTTACAAGCGTTAGAATTTCATTTTGTGAGACATTCGCAGCAAGCAGCAATAATGCGCCATGCGCGTTCATAACGAGAGCTTCCGCCTTTTGAGACAACGTTTTTAGCTCGGGTCGCTGAAGCTTTACAGTGACGGGTATTCTGGTCCTGACACGCGGGCTTCGGCGCCTGTTTGTAAGACAGCTCTCTTGTCCTGGGCGCATCACACAACAACATAGCAATTTCCACTTGATTGCTCAATCAGACTTAACACTATCAATGTTCTCGAACATAGGCGCTTAGCACGCCTGCCCCGTGGATTGTCTGTTCCGCTCTCGGTCACCAGCACCATTTGTCTGTCTTCCCAGCCGAAGCGACTGCGCCTCGCAAGGGCAAAGGAACGCTAATGTCCGGACATAGCCACCTATGGAGCGGGCTCCGTGCATGTTCTGGACACGCTCGATCAATCGCACCTACATCGAGCGGATCTTCATATAGCGCACAAAATCAGGCAGAAGGGAAACTCCTACGGCGATGGCGAAAACGGCGATTGCGCCGAGAACGACATATTCTCCTCGCATCGAATCTCCTTGCATCCTTCGCATGTCTGTAGACCAAGCCTTTCTAAGTACCAATCGCTTCACATTAGTGCGAAGCCGCGCTGGCGGACATACATAGACGCCTGTATTTCCAGGTCTTTTCTCGCGGTGCCGGCAAAAGGTGCGAGCCAGATACCACGCGAGAAATCGCGGCGCATCAACTCGCCTTTCGGTACAATCCGTCGCGGCGGCAATCGCGGATGCTGGATACGCCGCTGATGCAGAGGTACATTTAAGAAATGGCCGCGAGAACTGAGATCGACGTCTTGTGGGTAACCGCCGGCCTGGGTTGCGACGGCGACACGATCGCCATGACCGCGGCAACGCAGCCAAGCCTCGAAGATCTGCTTTTTGGCGCGCTTCCCTTCGTTCCCAGGATCAAACTGCATAATCCTTTTCTCGCCTATGAAAACGGCGAAGAATTCATGGAGGTTTTCCATCGCGCAGCCGAGGGTGCGCTGCCGCCTTTCATTCTGGTGATCGAGGGATCGATCCCAAATGAAAAGAACAAGCCGGAAGGCTACTGGGCCACGTTCGGCACGGATCAGAAAACCGGCCAACCCATTCTGACGTGTGATTGGATCGATCGTCTTGCCCCGCATGCCTGGGCGGTAGTCGCGGCAGGCACGTGTGCAACGTACGGCGGCATCCACGCCATGGAAGGAAATCCGACGGGTTGCATGGGCCTCGCGGATTACCTCGGTTGGAAATGGAAATCGAACGCGGGAATTCCCATCGTGTGCGTGCCTGGCTGTCCTGTGCAGCCGGACAACATGACGGAGACGCTCCTATACCTCTTAAATATGCACGAGGGCCGGGCACCGATGATTCCGCTCGACGACGCTCTGCGACCCACATGGCTGTTCGGCCAAACGGTTCACGAAGGGTGCGATCGTGGTGGCTATTACGAGCAAGCAGAATTTGCGGCCGAATATGGCGCGATTCAGTGCATCGTCAAGTTGGGCTGCTGGGGGCCGGTCGTTCAATGCAATGTAGGAAAGCGCGGCTGGATGGGAGGAATTGGCGGTTGTCCCAACGTGGGCGGCATTTGCATTGGCTGCACGATGCCGGGATTTCCCGACAAGTTTATGCCGTTCATGAACCAGCCGCCCGGGTCTCTGCTCTCTTCAAACGCAGTGTCAACGTACGGGCGCGCGATTCATGCGCTTCGTCGTTTTACCCAGGCGTCCTTAAATAAGGAACCGAGTTGGAGACGTCCGGCACGCGAAGCCGAGTGAAACATACAGACGGATACTGAACCATGAGTG